>JADMIO011826942.1_pt1 | contig 97275 bp, 77 predicted proteins | sample 8958161 | NCBI WGS metagenome assembly JADMIO01 (sample SAMN16585339, study PRJNA669376) | soil metagenome | isolation source: Crop rotation soil | place: USA: Cullars Rotation, Alabama | collected 2011
CCGCGACAACTTGTCCACGTGGAATTCTAAGCTTAGGATCCCAATGTGCTGGAAAGGCTTTGCGATTCAGACGCTGGCGTTCGGGTGGATGCTCGTCGCGTGGTATCGGGCCTCGCACGAATGGCGGCTCGTCGCCGCCGAGGTACGGAGTTTCGACAGGCCACTGCGGGCGCTCCTGCCGGAGCGGTGCGACGGCGCGTCCGCCGTCCCGACGGTTCGCGTGGCCGAGTACGTAAAGGACCGCGTCTTCGACGGACTCTACGGGCTCGATCGCAGCGAGCAGCTTCGCGACCTGCTCGTGGTACGCCTCCAGCAGGCGTTCGTGCACTTCTACTTCACGCCGGAGGGATTTCGCACGATCGTTTCCATCACGACGAACACGGTGCCGGGGCTCGCGCTCCTCGGCATCGCGTGGACGCTCGTCGGGTACGTGGCGAGTCTCTTGTAGACAGCAAACAGAGCCGCGACCGAAGGGAGCGAGAATCTTCCTGGGAAGTCGTATTCCAGGAACGTTCCCGCTCTCTTCGGTCGCAGCTCTCTTTGTGCCAACCAGATAGCGTATACTCTGCCCCCCTAGCCGGGTCACCAATCGGATCGATGAGCGCGCCTCGGAAGGACGTTTCATGGATCGCAGGAGCTTCTTGAAGGATCTGGCAGTCGTGTGCGCCGCTGGCGCGGCTACGGTTGCAACGACCGGGGCCGATGCCGCCGACGACATCACGGCTTCCCGCATTCCCCGCTGGCGTGGCTTCAATCTGCAGGGCATGTTCACGCCGCCGGGAAGGCCGTACGACGAGTTCGACTTCGCCACGATGGCCGAGTGGGGCTTCGATTTCGCCCGCCTTCCGATGTCGTACTGGGTTTGGGGCAGCCGCGACGACTGGTCCGTCATCAGGGAGGCCCCCCTCAAAGAAGTCGACCGAGCCGTCGAGCTCGGCCGCAAGTACGGCATCCATATCAACCTGAACTTCCACCGCGTTCCGGGCTACTGCGTCAACGGCCGCGACCAGGAACCCGTCGACCTCTTCTCCGACGTGCCCGCCGAGCGCCAGAAGGCTCTGGCCGCCGCAGTCTTCCACTGGAAAGCGTTCGCGACGCGCTACAAAGGCATTCCCAACCGGCAGCTCAGCTTCGACCTCATCAACGAGCCGCCGAAGCTCGCGGACGAGGAGCGGTACGTCGAGGTCGTCAAAGCGCTCGTCGCCGGCATTCGCGAGATCGATCCCAAGCGCCTGATCATCGCCGACGGAATCGACATCGGGCAGACGCCCGTGATGGGCATCGCCGATCTGGGGCTCGTCCAGAGCACGCGCGGCTACCTTCCGAAGGCCGTCAGCCACTACACGGCGACGTGGGTTCCCAAGGACGAGTTCGAGAGCTTCGCCACGCCGACCTGGCCGCTGAAGGACGACCGCGGCCAGACCTGGAACCGGGAGCGACTCGAGCGGGAGTACATAGCGAAGTACAAGCCGCTCGTCGACAAGGGCGTTCGGGTGCACGTCGGCGAGTGGGGTTGTTTCAACAAGACGCCTCACGCCGTGGCGCTCGCCTGGATGGAAGACAGCCTCGCGCTCTGGAAGAAGGCGGGATGGGGACAGGCGATGTGGAACCTGCGCGGATCGTTCGGAGTGCTCGACAGCGAGCGGCAGGACGTCAAATACGAAGATTTCAAAGGTCACAAGCTCGACCGCAAGATGCTCGAGCTGCTCAGGAAATACTGACGCATGAGATATACGAGAACATCGACGTTGGCCCTGGTGGCGCTCGCACTGGTGACAGTACCCGTCGCTACCGCTCCGGGTACTGTCCCTGGACCCCAGGACGCCCTCGCTCCGACCAGGGATACCTACCTGAAGCTCGCCGCGGAGACCGACCAGGCCCTTCGTCGGGACGTGCTCGGCGTCTGGTTTCCGCGGACAGTCGACACGGTGAACGGCGGGTTCCTCTGCAACTTCGAGCGTGACTGGAAGCCCGGTGCGAGCGATGGGAAGTTCTCGGTCTTCCAGGGGCGGATGACGTGGGTCGCCGCGCAGGTCGTCTTTCGCGTACCGGACCTGAAAGACCAGTACCTCCCGGTCGTGCAGCACGGCATGAAGTACCTGAACGACGTTCTCTGGGACAAAGAGAAAGGCGGATTCTTCTGGGGCCTCGACGACAAAGGACAGATCTCGCCCCGCTTCACCGACAACAAGCACCTCTACGGTATGAGCTTCGGCATGTACGGCGCGGCGGCGGCCTACAAGGCGACGCGCGATCCCAAGGCGCTCGACCTCGCGCAACGGGCCTTTCGCTGGATGGACGAGCATGCGCACGACGCGAAGAACGGGGGCTACCACGAGTGGCTGACGCGCGACGGCAAAGTGATCCAGGACCAACCAGCGACGGTCAGGGTTCGAGAGGTGGCGGTCGCGGGCTTCCCCGTCGGCTACAAGTCGATGAACACGCACATCCACCTGCTCGAATCCTTCGCCGAGCTCTACGACGTCTGGAAGGACGAGACGCTACGGCAGCGGCTCGCGGAGCTCCTCTCGATCGTTCGCGATCGCGTCTGCGTCGAGCCGGGTGCGATGGGCCTCTACTTCACGCCGGACTGGCGTGCGGTTCCCGGTCCCGACTCGTTCGGCCACGACGTCGAGACCGCGTATCTCATGCTCGAAGCGGAGGAGATCCTGGGCCGCGGCCACGATCCAAGGACGGAGCGCATGGCGAGGATGCTCGTGGATCACGCGCTCGCCTACGGATGGGACGAGACGTACGGAGGCATCTACACCGAGGGCACCGCTTACTCGGGACGAGAATCGCGGAAGGACTGGTGGGAGCAGGTCGAGAGCCTCAACGTGCTCCTGCTGATGCACGAAATGTACGGCAAAGAGACGGACGTCTACTTCAAGGCCTTTCTGAAGCAGTGGGCGTTCATTCGAGACCACCAGATCGACTCCGAGTTCCGCGGCCTCTACGCGGCCGTCGAGCGCGACGGCACGGTGACGAACTACGGGAAGGCGCAGATGTGGAAGGCCGCCTATCACGACGGCCGTGCGCTGATGAACGTCACGGAGCGGCTGCGGCGACTCGCGAGAAGGTAGAGCGCACTGGGGGTCAATGGATCAAACTCGACGCGCTCGGTGTCGAATGGCTGTGCGTCCGGAATCCAGTAGCCGCGATCCGTTCGCTCGTCTCCGACCGAGGCAGCGGGTCTGGAAAGGTCTCCAGCAGTTGGGAGTCGCCGTAGGCCTCACATACCTCCTGTGCGGCGCATCCCTCGCATTCGTCGTCGGCTTTCCACTCGCGCTCGCTCTCTATCTCGGCGCGTTCGGTTATGTGACGTCGACCGTCCTATGGCTGAGGCTTCCGCGCTCGCCGTGGATCGTCCCACTTTCTGTGCCGATCTTCGTCGTCGTGTCCTCGATGTTCTGGATCCTCATCGCACCCGTGGCCGCATTGCTCGTCCCGGTCATTCTCGTCGCAGAGCTCTCGAGAGTCCTTCGTCGGTGGTCGACGATTCGCTACCTGAGTTTCTACTGGCTGGCGGTGATGACGCCGACCTTCGGTCTGATGGCGCTGCTCCTGGCTCGGCGCTGGCACTTCTATCTCCCGCAAGGAAGCACGCTCGGCATCTGGCTCGGGTTCTCATACACGGCAATTTATGATTTCTTCATCCCGAGTCCCGAGCTCTACGAGTGGGACCATCCGTTCCCCCCGCTTACGAACGCCGAGCTCGACATCATCGGGCTCACGACGCTCGCCGTCGCGGCCGTTTCCGTGTACGTCCTCTTCAGGACTGGTGGGAGAGACGCCAGGCGGTCTTGAACCTGTCGAGACGTCTGGCATAGGGTTCGTCATCAATGGACCGCGACACCGACATGCACTCTGAACGGAGATCGCCGTTCTCGCCCGACGTCCTCGTGTGGGACGCTCACGGATGTCTGCCACTTGCACCGGGCTCGGACATCTCGGGCCTTCGACGCTACGCCGCTTCGGGCGTGAACTTCGTCTCGATAAACATCGGCATGGACTTCAACCCTCAAGCTGAGGTCGTCCGGACGCTCGCCTACTTCCGACGGTGGATCGCTGCGCATCCGGACGAGTTTGCCCTCGTCGGATCTGTAAACGACATCCTGCGCGCGAAGGCCGAAGGGAGGCTTGCGGTCGCGTTCGACCTCGAAGGGACCGAACCCCTCGACGGCGAGCTTGACCTGGTTTCCTTCTTCCACGATCTCGGCGTCCGCCAGATGCTGATGGCCTACAACAAGAACAGTCGGGCCGGAGGCGGATGTCTCGACGAGGATACTGGGTTGACGGACTTCGGCCGAGAAGTAATCCAAGAGATGAATCGCGTCGGCATGCTCGTCGACTGCTCGCACACGGGATACCGAACGACGATGGAGATGATGGAGGTCTCGAGCGATCCGGTCATCTTCTCGCACTCGAATCCGAGGGCACTGCGGGACCACCGGCGCAACATTCTCGACGAGCAGATCGTCGCTTGCGCGCGGACGGGCGGCGTCATCGGCATCAACGGCATCGGGATCTTCCTCGGCGCGAACGACACGCGCAGCGAGCGTGTGGTCGACCACATCGCGTACGTGGCGGACCGCGTAGGACCCGAGCACGTGGGGCTCGGCATCGACTACTCGTTCGACGACGAGGAGTTTCAGGAGTGGGTGCGCCAGAACCCGGATGTCTTTCCCGCCGGTGACTTCGAGTTCACCGGTTTCGTGGAGCCCGAGCAGACTCCCGCGATTGCAGAACACCTTCTCGGGCGCGGTTTTTCAGAGAGCGAGGTGAGCGGAATACTCGGCGGCAACTTCTTCCGAGTCGCGGGGCAGGCATGGAAGTAAGAGCCTCGCTCCGCGTCCTTGACGGCCGTCCTCGTACGGAGCTCGCTTTGCGAGCGAAAGCATAGAGCCCCCGGCGTGAGCCGGGGGGGGCGCAGAGGAGAGGACGAGCCCGCCCCGCAGGGCGGGCGGCAGCATCGGGAGGCGGCTGTCGCCCGCCTCAGGCGGGCTCGCCGTGACCTCCCGCACCTCCCCACAGCTCACGCTGTGGGCTTTATGCTGTCGCTCGCTTTGCGAGCTCCGCTCGAGATTCCCCTACGCCGTTACGCAACCCGCTCTAGAGACTTCACGGCGTCGAGCACGTCCGCGTCTCCCTTCCGCCCGTCATGTATGGCCCCGACGCGGTCCCGCAGCAGCCCGCCGCGCCGGCCACTCGCTACGGCGCGGATCTCCGCCACGATCGACAGCGCGATCTCCTCGGGGCTCTCCGCCCCGATGTCGATCCCCACCGGCGCGTGGAGTCTCTCGAGCTCCCGGGAATCGAAAACCGTTCCGCTCTGCGCGAGCTCCTCGAGCAACCGATCCGTCCGCGCCCTCGGCCCGAGCACTCCGACGTAGCGCGCCTCCGAGCGCAGCAGCAGCTCGAGCAGGTGGACGTCATGCGAGTAGTTGTGCGTCATCACGACGGCCGCCGTCCGGGCGTCGATCGGCACTCGCATTTCGACCGACTCGGGCCGCGCGACGACGACCTCGTCGGCCGAGGCAAACTGCGCGCGCCCGGCCATCCCGGGCCGATGATCGACGAGCGTGACCCGCCAGCCCAGGTCTTTGGCAAACCGCACCAGCGGCACCGCGTCCGAGCCGGCGCCGAATACGACGAGCGGCATTGGCGGGGCAAGGTACTCGACAAAGAGCTCGCCGCAATCAAGGCGGCACAGCCGCGAGCGCCCCTCCTCGATAGCGAGGAAAGATTCCTCGACGATCGCTCTTTCGGTCGTCCGGTCAAAGCCGGAGCCCACGAACCCTCGATCGTCGACCATCAGCCGAGTCCCCGGACGGAGGCCGCCGGCGCTTTCGACCAGCGTCGCGACCGCGGCGCCGTGCCTCGAGCTTAGGCGGTCACGAAGGAAACCGAATAACGCCGTGTCCGTCGGCTCGAGCAGGATCCGGACCACGCCGCGGCAACCGAGGTTGAGTCCGAACACGGTGTCGTCCGTCGCTCTCGTGTCGTAGACGATCACCTCCACGTCGCCCGTACGAAGCACGCGTCGGGAACGCTCGAGTAGGTCGGCTTCGAGGCAGCCGCCCGACACCATGCCGAAGGTGATGCCCGACTCGTCGATCAGCATGCGCGCACCGGGCAGCCGGTAGCTCGACCCCTGCACATCGACGACGGTCGCTAATACCGCGCGCCCGCCGACCGGAAGCGCGTCGAAGCGCTCGACGATGGTGTGTAGCTCCTTGCTCATAGGAGTTTGTCCGGCGTGATCGGCAGGTCGCGGACGCGCCTACCGGTGGCGTGGAAGACGGCATTGGCGATTGCGGCGGGGATGCCGACCAGGCCCAGCTCACCCATCCCCTTCACACCAAGCGGATTCACGATCGTATCGTCCTCTTCGACGAAGATCGTCTCGTAGTCCAGAACGTCGGCATTCACCGGGACGTGATAATGCTGAAGGTTCGGGTTCATGATGCGCCCGTACCTGTGGTCGACCTCGGTCGCCTCTTGCAGGGCCATGCCGATGCCCCACACGATCCCGCCGAGCTCCTGACTGTGCGAGGTCTTCGGGTTGATGATCTTGCCGCACGCAGAAACTTCGATGACGCGCGTTACCCGGATCGTTCCAAGATCGGGGTCAACCTTGACTTCCACGAACTGCGCCCCGTGCGCTCCAGTCGCGTATTTTTCTCTCTCCGGCGACGGTTTGGATTCGTGGAGGTCGACCAGCTCGGTCAGGCCGTTCCGCCGCATCACCTCGGAAATGTTTACCGACCGCGACGGATCGTTCTTGAACTGCAGCTTTCCGTCGAGCAGTTCGACATCGTCGGAATTGGCAGTCAGAAAGGGTGACGCCGCATCTTTGTTCGCGAGTTGTAGGAGTTTCCGTTTGATGTTCCCAGCCGATTCATAAATCGCCGTACCGACGCTCGCCGTGGTGAATGACCCGCCCTGAACAGGAGCCGGAGGAAACTTCGTGTCGCCGAGCTCGAACGTCACCTTTTCGGGGGTCAGGCCGAGAAACTCGGCGGCGATCAAGGTCATCACCGTGTACGTCCCCGGTCCGATGTCTGACGTGGCACTCGTGACGTCCGCCGTGCCGTCGGCTCGGAAGGTAATGCTCACCGATGCCGGCTGCTGAAACGCGCCCCAGACCCCGGTCGCCATTCCCCACCCGACCAGCAATCGTCCGTCGCGCATCGAACGAGGTTCGGGACTGCGTTTCGACCAGCCGAATTTTTCCGCGCCGAGCCTGTAGCATTCGCGCAGCGCCTTGCTCGAATACGGCTTTCCGTTGTCCGGGTGGACGTCGGTGAAATTGACGAGCCGCAACTCCACCGGATCGATTTTGAGCGCATACGACAGCTCGTCCATCGCGCATTCGAGCGCGAACGTCCCCGAGACGGCACCCGGCGCCCGCATCGACTCGGGCGTCGACAAGTCGGTCTTGACGATCCTGTTCGGGGTATCCGCATTCGGGCAGGCGTAGAGCGGGCGCGTGAATTCCGTCGTCCCGTCCGTCCAGTCCTTGAAGGTCGAGGCGTTCTTGACGGCTTCCTGGATCATCGCCGTCAGTGTGCCGTTTCTCTCCGCACCGAGTGCGACTCTCTGCCACGTATACGGGCGATATCCGTGACCCGTGAACATCTGCGTTCGCGTGTAAACCAATTTGACGGGACGCTTGATTTCGCGTGCCGCCGCGGCGACGAGCGCCGGGTAATAATTCGGCCTCAGCGACGAGCCGAACGCACCGCCGACGAACGGCGAGGTGACGCTGACACTCTCGGCGGATATACCGAACGCCGCTGCGAGATGCTGGCGAACGACGTTCACGCCCTGCGTCTTGTCGAAGATCGTCAGCTTGTCGTTCTCCCAGAACGCGATGGCGCCGTGCGGCTCCATCGGGTTGTGATGCTCCATCGGAATCGTATAGACGGCTTCGATCTTCACGGGCGCGGCCTTGAGCGCCTCGGCCGGGTTGCCGCGAGGCGCTGGTGCACGCCTCGGGGGATCGAAGGCCTTGTCCAACAGGTCTTCCACACGGCTCACCGACTTTTCTGCGTCATACGTCGCCTTCACGAGGCGCGCGCCGTACCGCGCCTGCTCGAAAGTCTCGGCCAGCACGAGGGCGATCGGCTGCGCATTGAAGACGATCCTGTTCGATTGCAGTGCCGGGAAAGGGCTCATGATGCGTTCCGTGCTGGTCGCGGGATCGAGCCCGCAGAACGCGGCCGCCGCCAGTTTCGGATAGTTCTCGTGCGTGAAGACGCGGATCACGCCGGGCGCGCGACTCGCCTCGGCCGTGTCGATCGACCTGATCGTGCCCTTGGCGATACTCCCCGTCACGAGAAAGCCGTAGGCGAGATTCGGAACCTTGAACTCGGCTGCGTACTTCGCCTTGCCGGTCACTTTCGCGACGCCGTCCACGCGGCTCATCTCCTTGCCGATATATCGTGCCATCGCCTACCTCCCCTCTCCGCGCGTCGCGCCGCCCATCGTCGTACGCTGCAACGCGAGGACGATGGCGCGTTTGCCGAGCTCGACCTTGTAGCCGTTGTGCGCGAGCGGTCTGGCGTCTTTCAGCGCCGCTTCGGCCGCTGCCTTGAACGTCGCTTCGGTCGCCGGTTTTCCGACCAGCGCTCGCTCCGCTTCGACCGAGCGCCAGGGCTTGTGCGCGACGCCTCCGAGCACGACACGCGCCTGCTTGATGTCGTTGCCTCTCGTTTCCAGGGCCGCGGCCACGGCGACCAACGCGAAGGCATACGAAGCGCGGTCGCGAACCTTCAGGTAATACGACGTCTCGGCGAAGCTATTCTTCGGTATGTCGATGGCGACGATCAGCTCACCGTGCTCGAGTGTGTTGTCTTTCTCAGGCGTGTCGCCGGGCAGTCGATGAAAGTCCTGGATCGGGATCGCGCGTTCCCGCCCGTTCGCGCCGCGAACCCTGACGACCGCGTCGAGCGCGTAGAGCGCATTCGCCATGTCGCCCGGATACGTCGCCACGCACTTGTCGCTGTGACCGAGAATGGCATGGATGCGGTTCAGCCCCTCGAGCGCTCCGCAGCCCGAACCGGGCTCGCGTTTGTTGCATGGCATGGCGAGGTCGTAGAAATACTGGCAGCGCGTGCGCTGCATGAGATTGCCCCCGTTGGTCGCCATGTTGCGAAGCTGCCCGGAAGCGCCGGCGAGGATCGCCATCGAGAGAAGCGGGTAATTCTGGCGGACGAGGGGATGATTCGCGGTCGTCGAGTTTTTCGCCAACGCTCCGATCGAGATCCCGGTCGCGGTCGAGCGGATCTCGGCCAGGCTCAGTCGCGAGACGTCGACGAGCTCGCCCGGACGCTCGACGTATTCCTTCATCAAATCGATCAGGTTCGTCCCGCCTGCCAGGAACTTCGCCTCTTTGTTGGCGGACACCGCGCGAACCGCGCTCGCCGGATCGGTCGCGCTCGTGTACTTAAACGTTCTCATCGGCTTTGGCCTCTTCCTTGAAAACGGCGGCGATCTCCTCGTCGGTCGCGAAATGCCAGGTTCGGGCGGTTTCGCGCCCGGCCTGAACTTCTCTGATCGCCGCGACGATTCCGGGATATGCGCCACATCGGCAGATGTTGCCGCTCATGCGCTCTCTGATCTCGTCGTCGGTGAGCTTCAGGTCTCGAGCAGTCGTGCGTACGTTCGGCGTGACGTGGCTCGCGTCGCCGTTCCTGGCTTCCTGAAGCAGCGCGACCGCCGAGCAGATCTGCCCCGACGTGCAGTATCCGCACTGGAAGCCGTCGTACTTGATGAAGGCCGTCTGCATCGGGTGAAGTCGATCCCCCTCGGCAAGCCCTTCGATGGTCGTCACCTCTCGCCCCTGACACTGCGCAGCTAGAGTCAGACACGACAGCACCCGCTGCCCGTCGACGATCACCGTGCACGCGCCGCACTGCCCCTGGTCGCAGCCCTTCTTCGTGCCGGTAAGTTCGAGTCTCTCGCGCAGTGCGTCGAGCAGCACCATGCGCGAATCCACGTCGAGGCTCCGGGCAGCACCGTTGATTTTCAACGAAACCTTGACGACGTTTTCCGGGCCGGCGGCCGACGCGAACACGGCGTCGGGCGATACGCCGAGTGCGGCGAACGCCTTCTCCCGATCCAACAGCGTCAGGGCGAAGAACCCCAGGCCGCTGGAGATCGTCTGCCCGAGGAACGTGCGTCGTGCTTGCCCGACGTCGGTCAACGTGGGCATCTCCTTCAAGAGCGCCTCCTCGTCGTCCGTCAACTCGGGCTCCGATGTCTCGAAGTCGTCCGTCATCTGATAGTCCTCCACGTCTGTCCCCTACTCTTCTCGTCGGCTCGTGCAATCCGAAAGTGGCCCCCGCGTGTTCGGCTCGGTCCCAGATCGGCGAATCGGGCCGGTCAATCCAGACCCTTCTCCTTAAGAAATTTCGAAAGAAGGTCTGCGATTTCGAGATTGTTCAGATCCGAGAACGGGAAGTGCGTATTGCCGCGAATGCCGACCTCGGGCAGATGCACGACGGTGACGTCGCCGCCTCGGCGGTTCACGGCGTCCCTCCACAGCCTTGCCATCGCCAGACGCGCGCGCCAGCCGTCCGCGCCAGGATTCGCCGACGGTTCCGCAGGGATGTTGTCGCCGTAATAGATGACGATCGGAATCTTCGTGAGGGCCATGAAGTCCGAGAGCGGTACCCCGGTAGCCGCCAGCGGGCCGGCGGAGCTGGGCATGGGGGGAGGGACTTCGCCTTCGGGGAAGATGAACCCGCTGCCCGGCTCGTACGAAACGATCGCGCGAATATTCGAGCTCTTGACGGCGGCGCGCCAGCCCATGCCGCCGCTATGTGAATGGGTCACCAGAATTCCAGGCCCGATCCTTTTGAAGAGCGCGACGACCGCGTCTGTGGTCACTGCGGGGTCGAGGGGGCCCGTGTCGGGAGTGATCTGGCGGAAGTACTGGTCGAGGGCCTCCGGGTCGCGTGAGAATTGCACGCCCGGGAAGAAGTTCGGCCAAACACCGAGACGGAACGTACCGAACCAGTTCTGCTCGTCGGGAGTCGGCGTGATCGTCGCGGGCAGCGTACTGCGGCCCGCCCGCCCGCGTCGCGGCTGGTCGAGTAGGTACACGGAAAAACGACGGCGCAGAAAGATATTCTGGTACCCCTCGCGTCCGTCTGGCGTGGTTTCCCAGGTCTTCGAGAACTGTCCTATACCGTGCCAGAGCACGAGGGGCAGTCTCCGCGCGTTTACCGGAATCTGGTAGAAGACGTACGCGTGGTCACCGTGAAGCGTCTGCCCCTCGGGGCCCCGTTTGACGGCATCGTACGTGCCCGGACTGGTAATCGCCGTCCCGCCTACCGCGAAACTTCCCTGCTCCTGAATGGTCAGCGGAGCGGGCTTTCCTCCCGTGTTTTGCGCACTCGCGGGAGCGATGACTGCGGCCGCCAACATGACGAGAGCACCGATCCTCACTCTCTTCATCATGCGTTGGTCGTTTTTCATATTTCCTCTCAACACCGTTGAGTCCCGACCGGGCTAAATCGCTCCATGAGAGCCTTGGTACAAGTTGCGATAAGGTGTGCACAGTACCGCTCGCTACTGCTCGCGGTACTGTGCTTGGTATCCATGCCGGGCGGTCCCAATCTCGTGTGCCCTGGTTTAGCGTGGCTTCGCCGTCTTGGCGGCCTGCTCGGTCACGTCCAGGCGCGCTTTCAAGGGATCGGGGGCGCCCACCGCCGAGCCGTCGGGCCGGAACTCGAGGATCTCGCCCTTGCTGGGATCGAACCGAGGCCATTTCGGCAGGCCCTGGCCGTTCGGATCGCCCGTCTTGGCGAAGTTGGCCCAGTAGGTGTTGACCGTGCGGGCGACCGCCTGGTCCTCGGGCGTCGGGGTGATCGGGGGCCCGAAGCTGGGGCCGACGCCCAGCCTGTCGAACACATACGGGATCTCGGCGCCGTGCGGCGCTCCGTTTCGCAACTGCTCCCGCATCGCGGCCGGGACGTAGGAGAAGCGATACACGTAGGCCGGCGCGCCCTTGGCGGCGAAGGCTCTCGCGGTGAAGCGGGCCGGCTCGGCCTGGACCCGATCGGTGCCCGCCATCACGAGCAGCGTCCTGAGGTCGGTGTCTCCGTTGGGGTCGTAGGCCGCCATCGCTGCGGCTTTCCCGTCGCCGAACTGGGAGAACAGCGCCTCCTTCGTGTCCGCGCTGATGAAACCGACGAAGTCGGCGCTGTTGGACCCGATCATCAGCGCAACCGGCGTCTGACGGCCGGCTTCGTACGTGCTCTGGGCCGTCTCCACCACCAGCCGACCGTCGAGGATCGGACCAGGGTAGGTGATCGGGCCGCCGGGGCCCGCGCTTTCCTGACCTCCGTCGACGATCTCGGCGGCGCTGAGGGCGCGCAGCTTCGCGAGTGCTGCCGCGTCCGTTCCCTCGATCTTGTACCTACGCGCGAAGTTCACGCCGATCGTCTCCGCCGACACCGGATAGAGCGGATCGGCGCCGTCCGCGCGCACGGGGCGCCCGGTGAGCACGCCGTCCCGGCCTCCGCCGGATTCGACGATCGCCTTTTGAAACAGACCGCGTGAGAGCGGCGAGGTCAGGTGCGTCTGCACCGAGACGCCGCCCGCGGACTCGCCGAAGATGGTGACGTTGTTCGGATCGCCTCCGAACGCGGCGATATTCTTCTTCACCCACTCGAGGGCGGCGATCTGGTCCATGTAGCCGTAGTTGCCCTTGAGTTCGTCCGGACGCTCGTTGCTCAGCGCGGGGAAGGCGAAGAACCCGAGGCGCCCAAGACGGTAGTTGAAGGTGATCAGCAAGACGCCCTGCTTGGCGAACTGGTCCCCCGCAGTGCCCGGCCAGGAGCCACTGCCGAACACGAAACCGCCGCCGTGGATCCACACCATGACCGGCAGCTTCGCCTTCGGCGCGGTCCCGGCGGGTCGCCACACGTTGACGAACAAGCAATCTTCCGAGGAGGTCGCCGAGATGGACCCGGAGCCGGGCGGAAATGCCGCCTGCGCACAATCCGCGCCGAACTTGCTCCCGTCACGCTCTCCCTGCCACGAGGCCACGGGTTGGGGCGGGCGCCAGCGATTGGCGCCGACCGGCGGGGCGGCGTAGGGAATCCCCTTGAAGCTGGAGACATCCCCTTCGGTCACGCCGCGCACGACTCCGGAGGCGGTACGAACCGTCGGCGCCGCGGGCGCCTGCTCCGGCCCGCTCTTCTTGGTTTGCTGAGCACTCGCCGAAGTAAGAAGGACGGCTGCGATCAGCCAGAGCGCAGTGAAGGGCTTCCGGCGTTTCCGGCTCGTGGAATTTGTCACGGTGGCCCTGTGGCCCGTGGATTTCAGGGTGCTCTGTCCAGGTTCCTGCTTTTGCATGATTTCTCCCGCTATATTCCCTTCGTACTTCACTTCTTCTCGAAGACTTCTCGGGCCACGCCGACCGCGGTGACCGCGCTCGGCCAGCCGGCATAGAACGCCAGGTGGGTGATGACCTCGACCAACTCCTGCTCCGTCACGCCGTTCTCGCGCGCCCTGGCGAGGTGAGACCGGAGCTGGTCGGGGCGGTTCATCGCGATAAGCGCCGCGACCGTCACCAGACTCCGGTCGCGCTTTGAAAGCTCGGGTCGCTCCCAGACGTCGCCGTACAACACGTCATCAGTCAGTTCGGCGAGCTTCGGGGCGAAGTCCCCGATCGCTGTTTGCGACGGCCGAGGCTTCGCGCCCGGCACGGGCGCCGCCAGACCTTGAGCGCGGACCGGCGCGCCGTACTGCGCGTCGCTGACCTTCTCCATCCAGTCCACGGACTTGCCGTCGAGCATTTCGACGATGCCGATATGCGCCATCGAACTGTCCGGCGAGGCGCCGTGCCAGTGCTTCACGCCCGGCGGGATCCGGACGACATCTCCCGGCCGGATCTCGTCGACGGGACCGCCCCACTGCTGCACGCGGCCGACGCCCGAGGTCACGATCAGGACCTGACCGAGCGGGTGGGTGTGCCAGGCGGTCCGAGCGCCCGGCTCGAACGTGACGGTAGCGCCCGACGTGCGCGACGGACCGGCAGCCTGGAACAGGGGATCGACGCGCACCGAGCCGGTGAAGTTCTCGGCCGGTCCCGTCCGCGAGGGCTGCGAGCCGCGTCGCGCGATCGTGATGGTCTGCGATTGATCGACGGCCGCAGGCTGACCGGCGGCCGTCGGGCCCGTCTGGGCGGACGCCGATGTAACCATAGACACCGCGGTGATCGTCGCGGCGAGGAGCTTCGTCTTCGCCCTTCCGACGCTCTGGTTCATATCCGCTCCTTCGATTGAGTACGGAACGGCCGTAGCCCACGCGCGGCCGGTGTGGTGCTCAGAGCTCCTGCCGCGTGGGCCGGAACAGAATCTCGTTGACGTCGATCTCCTCCGGCTGGCACCTGGCGAAGGCAACCACTCGCGCGAACGTCTCGGAACGCTACTCCACGAAGCTGAAGCCTTGCTTCGTCATCGGCATCGTCCGAATCCGCTCGCCCATCGCCGTGAATATCGCGTTACAAACCGCCGGAAGAATCGGCGGCAATGCTGGTTCGCCCAAGCCGGTCGGCGGATTATTGGATTTCAGGAAATGGACCTCGATTTGCCGTGGCGCTTGTGACATTCGTAGCATCGGGTGATCGTGATAGTTCGATTGCGCGACGCGACCGTTTTTGAGCGTGATTTCCTGGATCATTCCGCTCAACCCATCGATGACCGCGCCTTGTACCTGCGTCTCAGCGGAACTGGGATTGATAATGTGGCTGCCAATGTCAGCCGCGACCCATACCTTGTTCACTCTGATTTTCTTCTTCGCCAACACGCTTACTTCGGCCACTTCGGCAAAATAGCCATGATGGCTGTAATGGAAGGCGACTCCTAGCGCCGTGCCTCTCGGCAGCTTGCGCTTGCCCCAGCCGGATTTCTCTGCGACCAGCTTGAGGACGCCAGTCATGCGAGCCGGATCCAATCCTGCTGCCATTGGATTGCTGCGTGCTGCTTCAGGCGGAGGGGCTTGCGTCGATTCGAGTAACTCCAGGCGAAACTGCAACGGATCTTTGCCAGCGGCGTGTGCGAGCTCGTCTATGAAGGATTGAATCACCCACGCCGTGCTGTTGGAGTATGGCGCACGTAAGGCTCCGGTTTTTAGCCCCAACGGCATCACCGAAGACTGCACATGATAATTCGGCACGAAACGCGCCGGAAATTCGCTCGGATTGAACCCGCCGTCGTTGGCGAAGACATTCCCTTCGCCGTAACCGACGAAGTGATCGTGCCACGCGACCAATTTTCCGTCCTTGTCCACTGCGCCTTTCAAGTATTGAAACCCGCCGCAACGATAATAATCGTGTTGGATGTCATCTTCGCGCGTCCACAATAGCTTTACCGGCGCGCCGACGACCTTGGAAATCCACGCCGCATCCAACATCAGATCGTTGTACGCCCGCCGCCCGAATCCGCCGCCGCCGCGCACCAGATGAACTGTCACATCGCTTTCTGGTAGACCGAGCAACCGCGCCACCATCGTGCGTCCGATTTGCGGTATCTGGCTGGTTACCCAGATTTCAAGCTTGCCGTCTTTGAAGTGCGCCGTGCAATTTTGCGGCTCCATCGTGCCATGCGCGATGAAGGGAATGACGTAAGGGCTTTCGATGACTTTGATGTCGTCGCGTTTGAAAAGGGCCTCGACATCGCCGTCTTGCCGCAGCGTGCGAGCAGGAGGTTGCTGGGAAAGCTCGAGCGCTCTTTTGGCATTCTCGGCGCTGTCCTGCGCGCCCCATTTGCCGAAGTCCCATTTCACTTCGAGTTTTTCGCGCGCCGACTTTGCCGCCCACCAGCTATCAGCCACGATAGTGACACCGGACTCAAATCCCGGGTCTTCAAAGAGGTAATTCGGGTAGTTGTTTGAGGTCGGTCGGCCTTCGACAGTAAACGCGTACTTCACGCCCTTCAGCGCCTTGATCGCATCAAGGTTGGCGCTCACAACTTTGCCGCCCATGACGGGCGTTCGTTCGAACACCGCATAGAGCATCCCCGGCACGGTCACATCAATGCCGAAGAGTGGCTTGCCGGTCAGGATGTCGTTCATTTCCACGCTGATCGTGGACGTGCCGATGATTTTGTAGTCTCTCGGGTCTTTGAGCTTGACCGACCCTAAATCCGGCGCCGGCATTGTCGCCGCTTTGGATGCGAGCTCGCCATAACCCAGGGAACGATTGGAAGCCTTATGAAATACCCGCCCCGAAGCGGTAGTACATTCTGATTCAGCGACGCCCCACGTTTGCGCCGCGGCAGCGATAATCATTTGACGGCCCGCTGCTCCAACCTGCCGCATCGGTTCCCAGTTCATCGGCGTCGCCGAGCTTCCGCCGGTGAATTGCGGACCGTATTTGTTCTCCGCGTCGGCGCGGACGATTTTGACATCCTTCCAGTCCACGTCGAGTTCTTCGGCAATCAACATCGGCAGAGTATTGAGAACGTTCTGTCCGATCTCCGTATTTTTCGCGGTGAGCGTAACGATGCCGTCAGGAGCTATACGGATGAAATCTGTTGGAGCAAGCACCGCTGGCCCACGACCAAACTGTGCGATAGCCGTTGCCTTCGAATACAAGCCGAGCATCAAGCCCCCGCTCGCCAGAGCAGTGACGCGAAGAAAAGAGCGCCGATTGAGGTTGGTCATGGTCACTACCCCTTCTTCCCGCCCGTGGGGGCAGCTGCTTTGGGCGTGTTGGTCAACGCGGCCAAATCTGCCGCTTTGTGAATCGCGGCGCGGATGCGCAAATAGGTTCCACAGCGACACAGGTTGCCGTTCATCGCCGTGTCGATGTCGACGTCGCTCGGCTTGGGCGTCTTGGCGAGCAATGCGCAGGCCGACATGATCTGCCCGGCCTGGCAATAGCCGCACTGCGGCACGTCGAGCTCCTGCCATGCGACTTGAACGGGATGCGAGCCGTCGGGAGAGACGCCTTCAATCGTGGTTATGGAAGCGTTGGCAGCCGCTGAAACTGGCGTATAACAGGAGCGCACTGGTTTGCCATCAATATGGATCGTGCAAGCACCGCACACGCCCATTCCGCAGCCAAACTTCGTGCCTTTTAGGTCGAGCTCGTCCCGCAGAAACCACAGCAGCGGCAATTCAGGGTCGCCGTCATATTGGCGGGCTGCGCCGTTTACTTTCAGTTTAATCATGGATTTTCTCCTATGACGAATATCCGATCCCTTTTCGAAACCTGGAAAGGGTATTCCCAGTTTGTGCCACTCGCTGTTGTTACAATTCCTGGCGTGTAGGCCGGAACAGAATCTCGTTGACGTCCACGTCCTCCGGCTGGCTCATGGCGAATGCCACCATTCGCGCGAATGTCGCGGCGGGCAGCGCCATTTCGTCGGTCAGCTTGCGGGCGCTCTCGCGGATGTCGGGCTCGGTGATCCTGTCGACGAGCTCCGTGTCGAGCGCTCCGGGCGAGATCACCGTCGTGCGGATGTTGTAGGGCTTGACCTCCATTCGCAGCCCTTCGGAGATGACCCGGACGGCGTGTTTGGTCGCGGCATACACCGCTCCCGTCGGCCGGACCTTGTGGCCCGCGACCGAGGAGACGTTGATCAGGTGCCCGGCCTTCTGCGCCTTCATATACGGAAGCGCGGCCGCGATGCCGTAGAGCACGCCCTTGACGTTCACGTCGATCATGCGGTCCCAGTCCTCAACCTTGAGTCGCTCGAGCGGCGAGTGCAGCATCAGCCCCGCGTTGTTGATCATCACGTCGATCCGTCCGTACTCCTTCACGGCCGCGTCGACCAGGCCCTTCACCTGCTCGGCGTCGGCGACGTCCGTGGCGACAGCCAGCGCTTTGCCGCCGCTCCTCGTCAGCTCGTCGACGAGCGACTGAAGGCGATCGAGGCGCCTCGCACCGAGCACGACGCTCGCGCCTTCGGCGGCGAGGTGCCGCGCGGTCGCCTCGCCCAACCCGCTGCTCGCGCCCGTGATAACGACGACCTTTCCTGCGATTGCATTGCTCATAACTCTCAGCTCAGGAGATGGCTTCTCCAGAATCGGATCGCGTGATCGATCCACCTCTCCGCGTCCGTACCGATACCTAGCCCGAAGCCATGCCCGGCAGTCTTGTACCTGCGGTACTCCACCTCGACCCCTGCGGCTTTCAGGTTCTGGACACGCTTCTCCATGGCCGCCACATTGCGATCGGATCGTCCGCGCTTGCCGCTACTGGCCGAGCAGTCTGGTGAACGACAGCGAGCCGAGCTTCCACGTGCCGCCCTGCTGCACGTACACCTCGGTGACCACGAAGGGATTGACGACCTCGTTGCCGCCGACGACGGCGGTCAGACGAATCCTGTTCAAAAGGATGGCCGTCGTGCCGACGAACCGCACCGACACCTCCTGAATCTCCGCGTTCTTGTACTGAATCATGCCGCTCTTGATGACCTCGAGCTCTTGGGTCTTGGACATGGTCCCGCCCATGTGGACGAAGACAGCCTTGTCATCGAAGAGAGCGTTCAGGGCATCTACTTTGCGCTCCGCCATCCATTGCCACTTATTCTTCGAAAGATTGACGATCTCTTGTTCCGCGTTCGTGTTACTCACCGTCGAGGAATCTCCTTTGTTTTGCGCTGCCGCGAATCCTTGCAGACTTCCGATCAAGAGACACAGGCCGAGAATTGATGCTTTCATACGGGTGCTTTCCATTCCTTTCGTTGCTCCCAAGGTGGCCGACACCGGGCTGACGGACCGAGTGGGCGCATCTGCATCGCTCCTCCTCGAGCCCGTTCGATCGGGACGATAGCAGGCTCAGGTATCGCGTCTGGCCTCGCCCAACATCTTCACCATCTTCGGGTCACGGTGGTCGAAGAAGCTGCTCGTCTTCGTGTCCAGCGTCGCGATCGCATCCATGTCTTCGGGCCGGAGCTCGACATCGAAGACGTCGAAGTTCTCGACGATACGTTCCTTCCGAACGGACTTCGGGATGGCGACGACGCCTCGCTGCGTCAGCCAGCGTAGAATCACCTGGGCGACGGTCTTCCCGTGCGCCGCGGCGACGGAAACGAGCACCTCGTTGTTCCAAATGTCGTTCCTGCCCTCTGCGAACGGGCCCCAGGATTCGATCTGTACGGAGTGCTCCTCGAGGAATTGCTGGGTCTCGATCTGCTGATTGAACGGATGCGTCTCGATCTGATTGACTGCGGGGACCACCTCGTTGTGAACCATCAGGTCCATCAGCCGATCCGGCTGGAAGTTGCTGACGCCGATCGCCCTGACACGGCCGTCGCGGTAGAGCGCTTCCATGGCCCGCCAGGCGCCGTACACATCCCCGTAGGGTTGGTGGATCAGGTACAGGTCCAGGTACTCGAGCTGGAGCTTGCGCAAAGACCGCTCGAACGCCTGCTTCGTGCGCTCGAGCCCGGCGTCCTGAATCCACACCTTGGTGGTGACGAACATCTCTTCCCGAGCGACGCCACTGCTCTTGATCGCTCGGCCAACCGCCTCTTCGTTCCCGTAGGCGGCCGCGGTGTCGATCAGACGGTAGCCGGCACGAATGGCTTCGAGGACGCTCCGTTCGCACTCTTCGGCGTCAGGGATCTGAAAGACGCCGAACCCCAACATTGGCATCTCCACACCGTTGTTCAACGCCGTATGTTTCATACCCTCCGTGATCTCTACTTCGAGGCGCTTCGAGTTCGCTTCGACCCTCTCAGAACGATTCGTTGTCTCGACGGTGGAGTGTTCGGACCCCACCGTGTGAGTTTGATTGTAGGGGTGCGGGGATACGGACAGTTAGGACGATACTCGCGAATGATTGGACGATCCTGCAAAATTGCCGCCTACTCCGTGTCGGCGCGAGACGGAGAGGGTAGTATGAATCCATGAACACGAGAGACGTGAAGCGTGAGGCGCAACGGATTCGAAGCAACAGGGAGGAGCTGCTGGAGCGGGTGTCGCGGCTCGTGCCCAAGGACGGGGTCCTCGAGGCGTTCGGCGACCTCTTTCTCGCCCGCGTATCCAAGCCTCTGGAGTCGACGAACGCTCTGTACCAGCCCGCCTTCTGCTTTGTCGTCCAGGGGGGAAAGCGGGTTCTGCTGGGCGAGGAAGTGTTCTGGTACGACCCGGGGCAGTACCTGATCTTCACGGTCGATCTGCCGGTGGTCTTTCAGGTGGAAGAGGCGTCGGAGGAACGGCCCTACTTCGGCCTCCGGCTGAACCTGGACCCGAACCTCGTCGCTTCGGTCTTGATGGAATCCGGATTCGAGCCGAGAAAAGGCGACGCGGACGTCAAAGCGATCGGCGTCAACCCGGTCGACGCCGATCTGCTCGACGCGGTGGTCAGACTGACCCGGCTCCTCGACGCGCCCGGCTCTGAGAAGGTCCTCGCGCCGCTGATCACGAGGGAGATCGTGTACCGGCTCCTCGCGGCAGGAGAGGGGGCGCGGCTCGGCCACCTGCTGGCGTCGTCGAGGGGAGACACGCGCCGCATCTCCAGGGTGATCGGCCACCTGCGCGAGCACTACGACGAGCCGCTGAGAATCGAATCGGTCGCGCGCGAGCTCGGGATGAGCGTGTCGGGCTTCCACCATCACTTCAAATCCGTCACGGCGATGAGCCCGTTGCAATTCCAGAAGCAGGTACGGCTCCAGGCGGCGCGCCGGCTGATGCTCAGCGAAGGCTTGGACGCGGCGAGCTCGGGGCGCCGCGTGGGCTACGACGACCCGGCGTACTTCAGCCGCGACTACAAGAGGCTCTTTGGCGCCCCACCGCAGCGCGACATCGCGAGGCTGCGCAGCAGCCTCGAAGTGTGAGGCGCTCGACCCGGCACTGAGGCCATCGCCGGTCCATTGGACCAGCCGACGCAGGCCAGGCGACGCCTTGCAGGCGATCCCACCAGCTGCTTCGGCTCCTGTCGCACATCCCAGAAGCCGAACGCCTTTTGAAATCGTCGCACGTACGTTCTCCGCTCGAATCGATCAAGGTCCGGCGTGCAGAACGCCGGCGTCGCGCAGCCGAGCGTCACAGATCGAGCAGAACGTTCCGTCCTCGCCGTCGACGGTCTTGATCGAGCCCGCGCAATCCTGCATGACGCAGCCCGTGGTGGGACAGTGGTCGAGGCCGAACGTATGACCGACCTCGTGCACCGTGATCTTCGCGAGGCGATCCGCGATCAGCGATGCAGACGCTCCTTTGCCCTTCAGTCTGAATACCGACACGACGCAGGGACGTCCTCCGATCGATCCGAGGCCAAAGATGCCCCAGTCGTAGATCTCACCCTTGGTCACCGAAATGTCACTGGACGTGATCCCGACAACCTTGTCGAACTGCGTGAGCTCGCCGCTGTCGAGGTACTCGAGCAGCTTCGTGCCACGGTAGCGCTTGCGGGGCTCGTAGTATGCCGTCGACGGCAACGCGCGCTCGGGCAGTACCTCGACGTCGACCGCATAGCGGGCCGCGATCTCACGCCGTACGGTCGCCACCGATGTCTCGTCGATACCGCGAAAAGGCACGATGGCGATACGCAGTGGACCGGATCGCGTCTCGGGGAGCCTAGAAGGCCCTCCCGTACACGCCGCGCATGCGAGGAGCGCGATCGCCATCGCGCAGCACCAGGCAGTTCTCGCCAGAGTGGGCGGTTCGAGGCAGCAAACGGAGCCGCGACGGCCGCGAATGCGAGGAGCGGGAACGTTCCTGCTCCCCGCATTCGCGGCCGTCGCGGCTCTGCTCTCTGCGGCCCACCTAATCGAGACGTCGTCATAAATGCGGGTCATAGCTCGCGAAGCGAGCGGCTTCGCGCTGAGCGCGGAGCCCACGGTTCCGCATTCCTGCGGAATGCTCCACCGTGGGCTACATTCAGACGCGCGCGTAGCGCGCTCCAGCCTCGCATTATGACCACGTCTCACCTAATCCGGGTAGACGGGTCGAAGGCGAGTCGGAGGACGGTCTCGCCGTGCGGGTCGATCTCACCGGTCGGTTCGAAACCCATTTCGAGATAGAGCCGCTCGGCTCGCTCGTTACCGGGCACGTAGCTCAGGTACAGCTCGTCGCATTCGGGCGCCTCGTGCGCGAGCCGCTCGACGAGCGCGCGGATGGCCGCTTTCCCGTAGCCCTTTCCCTGCTGAGCCTCGGCGACCATCAAGCGTACGAGCCACCACCTTCCCTCCTCGGTTCCGTAGAGCACGAAGCCAACCATCTCGTCGCCGTCGTATACGCCGAGCGGGATGAGCTCGGGCATTACCTTCGACTGCGCGATCGACATGAGATTCGTCGCCACGAACCGGGTCTGGCTCTCGGCAACCTTGAGGTTGATGCACGCCCTGAAATTGTCCTGTGTGATGTCGCGGAGCTCGATCTTCATAGTGCTGAGTGCTGAGTAGCTGGCGCCTCGGGGACTCTCGTCCGTCCGACCTGACCGTCAGCCCGACAGCATCATAACTCAGCACTCAGCACTGAGCGCGTGTTTTGAAAGGAGCTTGCGAAGCAAGCGGTAGCATGAAGCCCACAGCGTGAGCTGTGGGAGGGAGCATCGAGGGGGTGACGAGCCCGCCTGGGCGGGCGAGAGCACGCCACCGTGTGTCGCTGTCGCCCGCCCAGGCGGGCTCGTCTCGCCTCTCCACGGTCTCCCACAGCTCACGCTGTGGGCTCCATGCTACCGCCGCCTTCGGCGGCTACCTTTCAAAACATCCACTCAGCACTATTCGGACCGCAGCGCGACCATCGGATCGACGCGCGTGGCGCGACGCGCCGGGAGGTAGCTCGCGACGATCGCAACGACGGCGAGCCCCGCCGCCAATCCCGCGAACACCCACGGGTCCGTCGGGCTCACCTGGAAGAGCAGCTTCTCCAGAAAACGCATCACGACGAATGCGCCGCCGATCCCGATCGCGAGCCCGACCCCGATGAGCCGCACGCCCTGCCCGAGCATCAGCCGAAGCACGTCGCCCGCCTGCGCGCCGAGCGCGATCCGAATGCCTATCTCCTGCGTCCGCTGGCTCACCGAATAGGCCACGACGCCGTAGATCCCGACCACCGCGAGCAGTCCCGCGAAGGTCGCAAAGGTCGCGACCAGGAGCATGCTGAGCCTCCGCGGCCCGACCGTGTCGCCGAGGAACTTCTCCATCGTCTCGACATAGGAGAGCGGTTGATCGCGATCGATCGAGGCGACCATCTTTCGGACGGAGGGCGCGAGCGCGGCCGGCTCGCCCGCCGACCGCACGACCAGCGTCATGCTATTGAAGGGCATCTGCGCGAACGGCACGTACACCTGCATACGCGCGTCCGTGTCGAGCCCGTCGAGCTTCACGTGACCGACGACGCCGACCACCTTCCGCCACTGCGCCTTCCCGTGCGTGTCGCGGTCGAACGAGACGCGCTTGCCGAGGGCATCCTCGCCCGGCCAGAGCACCCTCCCGAGGTCCTCGTCGACGATCGCGACGAGCTCCGAGCCCGCGCGATCCGCCGGCGCGAAGTCGCGGCCCGCGCGGAGCGGGATCCGGAGCGTCTCGTAGTAGCCGGGGCTGACGAATCCGATTTCGGTGAGGTTGACCGGCTCGCCCTCGGGCGGCACCCGCCCCTCGGCGACGCACTCGCTCTGCCAGCTTCCCCCGAGGAGCGGGAGACTGCTGACAATCGCGGCGGACCGCACGTCCGGCAGCGCCCTGGCCTCCTCGAGAACCCGATCGAAGAGCGCCGTCACCTGGGCGTCCTCATGGTACTTGGACTGCGGAAGCGGGATGCGCGCCGCGAGGACATGCGCGGTCTCGAAGCCCGGATCGACGTTCATCAGGCGCGCGAAGCTCTTGACGAGGAGCGCAGCGCCGACGAGCATCACGAGCGCGAGCGCGACCTCGGAGACGACGAAGACGCGGCGTGCCATGGTGCGCGACGCGATCCCGGCCGTCCCCTTGCCGCCCTCCTTGAGAGCCTCGGCCACGGCCGGCCGCGCCCCGAGAAGCGCGGGCGCGAGTCCGAAGAGCAACCCCGTCGCGACGGCGACGACGAGCGCGAAGCCGAGCGCCTGGCCGTCGACTCCGGCTTCACGGAGCCGGGGGATGTCTTCCGGGCTGATCGCGAGAAGTGCGTCGACACCCCAGAGCGCGAGCAGCCCGCCGAGCACCCCTCCGGCGAGCGAGAGCAGGAGGCTCTCGACGAGGAGCTCGCTCGCGATGCGGAGCCAGCCGGCCCCGAGCACCGTGCGGATCGCCATATCGCGCTGGCGGGTCGCGGCGCGCGTCAGCATCAGATTCGCGATCGTGGCGCAGGCGATGAGCAGCAGGAACGCCATCGCCCCGAATATCACGAGCAGCGCGGGACGCACGTTTCCGACCACCTCGTCGTCGAGCGAGTGCATACGATGCGACGTGCCCCCGTTCGAGTCGGGGTACTCGACCGCGAGCCCCTGCGTGACGGATTCCATGTCCGCGTGCGCCTGCTCGAGCGTCACGCCGGACTTGAGACGCGCGACGGCGAGGAGGCCCGGGTGGCTTCCCCTCCGCGCGTACGATGGGGTCGTCGTGAGCCGGCCGATCGGAACCCACGCGTCCACGACCGGGGTCTGGATCGGGAACTGGAAGCCCTCGGGCATGACGCCGACGATCTCGTACGAATCGCCGTCGAGCGCGAGCGTTCTGCCGACGATGTCCGGGACGGCTCCGAAGCGGCGTTTCCACAGTCCGTCGCCGATGATGACAGTGTTGGCCGCGCCCGACTTGTCTTCTTCGGCGGTGAACGAGCGCCCGAGCGCGGGCGCCACGCCCAAGGTCGGGAAGACGGAGGAGGAGACGATGCCGACCGGAACCCGCTCGGGAGCGCCCTCGCCCGTGAGATTCATGCCGCTCGTCCTGAAGACTCCCATGTCCTCGAAGGCCGTGTTGCGAGCCCGCCAATCGAGGTAATCGGGATATGAGACGAACATCCGGTCCAGGTCGGGGATTCTGGTCGTGTATTGCCAGAGGATCGCGAGATTGCCCGGATCGCGATAGGGGAGCGGGCGGAGCAGTACGGCGTTGACGGCGCTGAAGACCGTCGTCGTCGCCCCGATTCCGAGGGCGAGGGTGAGCACGACGACCGAGGTGAAGACGGGCGATTTCGCGAGCTTGCGGACGCCGATGCGTATGTCTTGGATCAGGGATTCCATCGCAGCCTCCCGGAGTGGCGGTTCCGGGAGGCTGAGGAGAGTCGCGTGCCAGACTGCGGCGGAGGGAAAGCGCCTCTGTTAGAAGGCTTTGCCCGGCCGGGCCGCGCGGTGGGGGAGGCACGCATGCCCGGCCGTGGGACCGCTCGTTCCCAAGAGCGGGACGCTATCTGGCCTGGTCGGGCTGCTGGGGCTCGTCGTCGACCTGCATGAAGGGCTCGGGAGCGGGCTCCGTCGTCGACCTCGGCTGCGGGGCAATACCGCCCATGAGAACGTGTCCATTGCCCAGCGAGACGTCGACATGAATCGGTTGGCCCTGTCGAACGCGAACCTTTCGCGGCTCGGAGGATTCGTACCCGTCAGCCGAGACGGTGAGGGTGAAGACCCCAGGACGGATGTACGGGAACTGATACTGGCCGTCTTCGCTCTGGTCTGCCTCCCAGACGTCTCCCGTTCGAGGGTCGGTCAAGGTAACGCGGGCGTTCGAGAGAGGAGAGCCCTGCATCTCGTCGGTAACCGAGACCGAGACCTGTCCGCGCGGGGCCGCGATCTTGCCCATGATGACCGGCTCGGGATTCTCCTGGCCCGGGAACGGGGACGCGGCGGTCCGGTCCTGTGGCGTGGTCGCGAAGCGCGACGACGCGCTGGCCGCGATGCCGGAGAAGAGGCCGAGGATCATCGTCAGGGCCGCACCCGCTGCGCGCGACACGCGCGCGATGGTCGCACGCAGGCCCACGGGGCAGTTACGCGTCAGGACGGTGCCGTCCTTGCGCTTGTAGAGCCGCACGCAGAGCCGTCCCTCGGTGCCCTCGACGAGCGCCGCGGCCTCCGCGGCCGTCATGTCCGAGAGGTTGTACACGTTGAGCTTGCACTCGCCGCAGAAGCGGACCGCGTCGGTCCCGGTCATGGCGTCCCAGCTCGCCGTACAGGGCGATGCAATGCGAATGTCGTCGAGCAGTCGGTTGGCGTCTTTCATCGTCGTCTCCTCCGTCCGCCCCTCAGACGGGAGGCCGTCGAAAAAGTTCCCGGCGGAGTCATCCACGAATCCACACGAATCGTCACGAATCTTCTTCTTGTCCGAGATTCGTGTTCATTCGTGTGAATTCGTAGATAGTTTTCCGAGGAGCGCCGCTTCGCGCTCGGCCGAGATGCCCGGGTCGGGAATCGCCATGCTGAAGTCGCGTGGAAGGGGTGTCTCGGTCCAGTCGAGAACGTCGCGGATCGTGTCGGCGAGCGGGCGGAAGCGCAAGCCCGCCGCGATTGCCTTGCTCACGTCGACGTCGAAGAAATGCAGATAGTCCCCGACGGCCGGCAGGTACATCGGCATCTCAGTCCACGGAGCTACTCGGTGCTCCGCAAGAAATTCGTCGCTCGCCCACACGAAGCGCGCGTCACTGCCGCTCACCCGGCGGGCCTCGTCGAGGAACTCGCCCATCGTCAGCACGCGGTCGGGGCCCGTCGCGTTGAAGACGCCCGGCGTGCGTCGCTCGCCGAGCAGCACCATCCAGTCGCCGAGGTCGCGCGCGTCGACCACTTGGAGATGGCGACCGGGCTCGCCCGGAGCGAGCACGTTGCCGCCCCTCGCGACACGGCGCACCCACCACGGAAACCGCTTGATGTCGTCGCGCGGGCCGACGATCAGCCCCGCTCTCACGATGGCCGACCGCCCCGGAAAAGCACTCTCGACCGCGCGCTCACAGAGCACTTTGAGCGGGCCGTACGTCGCGCCGTCCACCTCCTCGACCGTCTCGTCCTCGAGCGTCCCGACAGGCGCGCTCTCGTCGAGGCTCGGCGTCGCGAAGCTCGGATAGACCGAGAGGCTCGAGACGAACGTGTAGTGATCGACCGCGTCCGCGAGGAGCCGCGCCGAGTCGCCGACGACGCGCGGGATGAACCCACAGGTGTCGATGACCGCGTCCCAGCGCCTTCCGCGCAGCGCGTCGAGCCCTCCGTCGCGATCGCCGACGATCGCCTCGACGCCCTCGGGCAGCCCGGCGTTGTTCTTCCCACGGTTAAAAACCGTTACCTTGTGCCCGCGCGCCAGCGCGGAGTCGACCGTGTGCCGGCCGAGGAATCGCGTGCCTCCAAGTATGAGTAGCTTCATGGAGAAAGGATGACGGATGAAGGATGAAGGATGAAAGTCGGATTCATCCTTCATCCTTCATCCTTCATCCTTTCTCAGAAGGCGTACCAGGAGGCGAGGGCGATGCCCGCCGCGTTCGCCGTGATCGTCGGCTCGTTCGTCACATAGTCCGCGACGTCGTCGTGGTAGACCGCGTCGTCGGTCTGGAACGCCGCGTACTCGTCGGTGCCGCTGAGCGTGATTCGCTGCCCCTCGAAGGTCGCTCGCCGAACCGGCCCCTCGTTCCAGAAACCGATCAGCTCCGTGCCTGTTATGTCCGCGATCTGGTGATGTGGCGTCTTCGGCCACGTCGTTCCCGCGCCGCTCACGAAGCACACGCCCCAGGGGTTCAGCCCCAGCTCGTAATCGCGCTGCATGCGCGCCGTCTCGCGGTAGGTGCTATCGCCGGTCAGGTCTTCGTACCAGAGCGCCTCGAGCGCCGTGCCCGACATGCCCTCGGCCGAGCCCCAGTAGAACCTGTCCACGGCCGCACCGAACGGGTTCCGGATCGACGCCGCCTTCGCTCCGGTCAAGCCCGCTTCGAGCATCTGCGCGGCCTTCGCGACGTAGGACGGATCGACGCGAGCCAGCTCGTAGTGCGCGAGCCCGTGCAGACTTCCCCAATCGAGCGAGTAGGCCGGTCCGGCGCGCTTCGCGAACTTCCGCGCGTCGCGAAGGTAATTCTCGTTACCCGTCAGGCGGTAGAGCTCGGCGGCCGCGAGCGCCATGTCGTCCGCTGTGCTCTCCTCCTCGTAAAAACCGTCGGTCGAGGGCTGCGCGGCGGGGCGTTTCTTGCCGTACTTGTAGATCTCCTCGGCGAGCGTTCGGTAGCGCGCGGCCAGCTCCGCGTCGTGGAAGGTAGCCGACGGGTTGCCCCACAGGAAGGATGCGAGCGCGAGCGAGGCAGCGGTCTTTCCGGCCACGTTGGCTCCCTTCCCGTTCTCGCACGCGAACGCCTTGCGCCGTCGCGGACCGTCGTCGTCGCCCTCGGGCATCCGCCACTCGTCGTGATCGCTCCCGTCGCCTACCTGGTAGTAGAGAATCCTTCGGCGCGAGTCCCAGAGCTTCGTCATCCAGTCGAGCCCGATGCGCGCTTCCGCCAACACGGCGGGGACGGGCCCGCCTCCGAATGCCGCGGGGTGACGCTCGTACGCGGCGAGGAGCATCGCCGTCGTGTAGCCGTGCGTGAGGTGGAACTTCAGGTAATCGCCCGCGTCGTGCCAGCCGCCCGTCACATCGAGATCCTCCCCGTCAGCGCGCCCACCCGAAGCGACCCCATCCTTGAGGTGGCACACTCCGTGCCCCGTCGGGTTCGTATCGCCGCAGCGCTGCACGCCGAAGAAGCGAAGCGAGGTCGCGACGAGACCGGCGTACGCACCCGCGCCGATCGTGAAGGGCGGCGACGTCTCGCCGTCGACGGCGATCCGATAGACGCCGGGAGCACGAAGGGTCGAGAAGTCGATCTCGTAGAGGTGTGTGAAGGCCCCGTACGCGCCCCGGTCCGCTCCGACCGTTCCGGCGAGCGCCTCCGCGCCCCCGGCGTCGCGAACGACGAACGTGTGCCCGGCGGCCGCGTCGTCCGAAAGCATGAGAGCGACCTTCGAATCGCCGGCGAGGTAGCCGACCTGATTGACCCGGATGAACGCACGCCCACCCGCGGCGCTCGGCCCGAGCGAAACGACCAGACTCAGCAGCAGCGTGAGCGCGATTGTGGAGAGCGATCTTTTCATCGTTCGTGACCCGTGGCCCGTGACCTTTGACCGGGCCACGGGCCACGGGTCACGGGTCACGCTTTACTTCATCGCATTGTACGCGCCGCCTATCGCGCCCGCGAAGTCGCCCAACGCCGCCGGAATGATCGGTACGGCCGTGCCGTAGGGGCGCCATTCGACGCGCTCCATGAAGGACGCGAGCGGTCCGAACAACGACGGGCCCGCGGCGACGATCCCGCCGCCGAGGATCACGAGGTCGGGGTCCAGAATGTTGATGAAGGACGCAACGGCGCACGCGAGCTTGAAGACGGATTCCATCCACACTTGCGCGGCATCGGCATCGCCCGCGACGTACGCTTCGACGAGGTCTCGCGTCGAGCCGAACCGGCCATTCGAGCGCAGCCCTACCGTACCGTTTCCGATGGCGTCTTCGAGGCTCCCCGGAATGCCGTTCGCGTCGGGTCGGCCATCTGTCTGCAGGGAGACATGTCCCATGTCCCCAGCCCGGCCGACCGAGCCTCGCATCAACTTTCCGTCGGACAGAATGGCGCCTCCGACGCCCGTCCCGAGCGTCAGCATGATCGCGTGTTTGCGACCGACGGCCGCGCCGCACCACGACTCGGCGAGGAGGGCCGCCTGCGCGTCGTTGAGCACGGGAATCATCCGTTCCCCGCCGAAATAATCGGTCCAGTCGAGTCCCGCGATGTCGCGAATCCGACTCGAGATCGACGCTATCGAGCGGCCATCCCGCGCTGCGAGCCCCGGCGACGCGAGGCCAACCCAGGTGGCCGGTTTCCCTCTCCGTTCCTCGAGCGTTCGCACTGCTTGCCGAACTCTCGCGGCCCACGCGTCGCGACCTCCGTCTCCCGTCTCATAGATCGATCGATCGAGCAACTCGCCGTCCTCGGATACGGCAATTGCCTTGATGTTCGTGCCTCCGAGGTCGATTCCAATGGCGTAAGTCATTTCGGTAGTCGGTAGTCGGTAGTCGGTAGTCGGTAGTTGATTCCGGTTCCCAGGTGACCGCTTCGATCGAAGCAGGCGTCTCGGGTACGGAACCGACTACCGACTACTGACTACCGACTACCGAATAGCCCACCTCGCCTCCGCACAGGGTCAGGTGGACAGAAAAGTCCGGGTTCAAAACGACGACGTCGGCGTCTTTGCCGGCGTCGAGCGATCCCTTGCGGTCCGCCAGTCCGCACGAGAGCGCAGGAAGATAGGATGCCGCGTACGATGCGTCGACGATGTCCATACGGACGGCGCGAACGGCGTTCGCGACCGCGCGGTTCATAGTCAACATCGACCCCGCGATCGTCGTCCCGTCGAGCAACGTGCACATATCACCTCGGACGAGCACTTCGAGCCCGCCGAGCGCGTGGATGCCCTCCGGGCACCCGACCGCGGCCGTCGCGTCCGTGACCAGGATCAGTCCGTCGCGGCCTTTGGCCTTCGCCGCAATACTGGCCATCTCGGGCGCGACGTGAATTCCGTCGAGGATGATCTCGGCGCGTATCGCGGGCTCGTTCAGACAGGCCGCCGTCAGTCCCGGCGTGCGGTGGTGAAGGGGGGGCATCGCGTTGTAGAGGTGGGTCGCGCGGCTCGCGCCCGCGTCGATCGCCGCGAGCGCCGTGTCGTAGTCCGCCTCGGAGTGGCCGAGCGAGGCGACGACGCCGTGCTCGCCGAGAAGACGAATGAGCTCGAGCCCGCCGGGGATCTCCGGGGCGAGCGTCATGAGCTTCAACCGGTCCTCCGAGGCTCGAATGTACTCCAGGCACTCGCCGGGGTCGGGATCGCGCAACGCCTCGGGCGCGTGGGCGCCCTTCTTTCGCGCGTTGATGAAAGGCCCCTCGGCGTGGATTCCGACGATCTCGGCTGCAGGGCCCTGCGGCGCCGCTGCGGCCTCGGCGCATGCTTCGATCGAGCGGAGCAAGACGTCGCGCGAGGCGGAGACCGTCGTCGGGAAGTAGGCCGTCGTCCCGAAGCGCATGAGCGCGCGAGAGACCCGGCGCACGCCGTCCGCGTCACTCAGCGTGACGTCGTCGCCGTGGCTCCCGTGCACGTGCGTGTCGACGAACCCCGCCAGGACCATCCGGCCGCGCGCGTCGACGATCGTCGAGCCGGGCTCCGGATCCGCCTGACTTCCCTCACCCACGAAAGCGATGCGCCCATCCTCGACGAGGACGATGCCGCCCTCGATCTTCGCGTCCCGCGTCACGACCGTGCCGCCGACGAGCGCAAGTCTGTTGTTCTCTCTGGCCATAACAGATGGTAGTCGGTAGTCGGTAGTCGGATTTCAGAACTGACTACCGACTACCGACTACCGACTACTGATTACCGGCTCCCGACGACCGGCTGCTGCCCGGCCAGGGTCTTCACCCGCGTCCGCCATTCCTGCGCGCTCATCGACTTCAGGCGCGGGAGCTCGGCGGCCGCCGTGACGAGCTGGCGCACGGAGGGGATGACGGCGAACTCGACGGCCGCTTTCGGCTTCGCGGCTCGGTCGAGGATCGCGAGCTTCGCACTGACCCACGCTTCCGGCGGAGCGACGTTGGCCGAAAGGTACGACAGCGCTTCGAGGCCCACCACGCCGAGGTCGGAGAGGTCCTGGGCGAGCGGCTCGGCTTCGCGCAGCGCGGGCGCCCCGTCGATGATCAGGTCGAGCGTCGGACGAACGTCGCGCCATTGGGCGAAGGTCGCCTGGAGATGGCCCTGATGCACGCTGAACCTCGGCGCGTCCGACAGCAGCCCGTCGACCATCGTCGCGACCGGTCGGGCGGCTTCGGCGTCCGGCCTCGCCGCGTCGACGAGGCCCGTCAGCGGCCCGAGCGACGTGCCGGGTCGCATCTGACCCCGACGATACTCCTTCACCGGCTCGACGACTGAGACCAGCGTCTGGAGCGAATCGATCCGCTCGGTGCGCGCCAGCGTGCGCAGGAGCATCGCCACGTTCTTGTCGTGCGTCAGGCCGACCTCTTCGAGGTACATCCGCGCCGCTCCGAGCCGCCTGTACATGTCGTCGACGTCCTTGACCGAGCTCGGCGACCAGAGCCGCTCGGCGATCGCGGCCGTGCGCGGCCAGATGCGTGAGTCGATCGTGTCCGGGCCGACCCACTCGCTCCACATCGTCGCCTCGCCGCCGAGGATGTGCTTCCGCTGCTCGGGCGTGAGCGTGCTGTCTGCCGGAATCGGATCGACGACGTAGTGCTGCTCCGCGGGATAGATCAGGTCGATGTAGTAGCCGTTCGAGAGAACGCCGTCGTATCCCTGCCTGGCCGCCGCCGCGAGCGCTTCCTGTCCGCGCCACGAATGGATCGCGACGTTCTTCGGCAGCTCGGGCTGAAAGATCTCGTCCCAGCCCATCATGCGCTTGCCGTACTTGGTGATGATCTGGAGCACGCGTTGGTTGAAATAGCCCTGGAGGGCGTGGTTGTCCTTGAGCCCTTTGGCCTTCATGAAGGCCTGGATCTGCGGGTTGGCGTCCCACTGCTTGCCGTTGTTCTCGTCGCCCCCGATGTGCATGTACTCGTCGGGGAAGAGCGCCGCCATCTCGCCGAGGAAACCGTCGAGGAGCTTGTAGGTCTCCTCCCTGGTCGGGTCGAGCGTCGGGTCGAAAATGCCGAACTGTCGCTCGATCTTGTACGGTCCGGGGGCGCTCGCGATCTCGGGGTGACCCACGAGCCAGCTCGTCGCATGCCCAGGCATGTCGAACTCGGGCACGACGCGGATGCCGCGATCACGGGCGTACGCGATCACGTCGCGGACCTGCTCCTGCGTGTAGAACTGACCGTCGGAGCCCATCGTGTGGAGCTTGGGGTACTTCTTGGACTCGACGCGGAAGCCCTGGTCCTCGGTCAGGTGCCAGTGGAAGACGTTCAGCTTGACGGCGGCCATGCCGTCGAGGTTGCGCTTGATGACCTCGACCGGATGGAAGTGACGGCCGGCGTCGATCATCAGCCCTCGCCACACGAATCGCGGCGCGTCACGCACGGTCGCGAGCGGGAGGTAGTAGCCGTCCCGATCGCTCTCTACCAGCTGCAGGACCGTCTCCAGGCCGCGCAGGGCTCCGACCACGGTCGGCGCGTTCAGGGTGACCTGACGCTCCGTCACGTCGAGCGAGTAGGATTCGTCCTCGCCGATTCCCGGAACGGCCTTGCCCGGGCCGTCGCACCGAACGACGAGCGTTGCAGTCGCGGCATCGGCGGAGAGACCGCGTGCGAGTTCGAGACCGGTGCGCCGCTCGAGCCGCCTGAGCGCCCGGTCGATGCCGCCCTGGAGCCGTGCGTCGGAGACTCCCGTCGCGGCGACCGTGAACGCTTTCGCGAGAGGCAGCTTTCCCGAACGGAACTGGATCGAGGCGGGTACCGGCATCAAGTTACGCGTCTCGGGCGAAGCAGCCGACTGGGACTGGCGAGCCATTGCGATCGGCGCGCTGGCGAGGATGAGTGCGAGTAGAAGTAGCTTTGTCATGGTTCGTAAGCGTGTCAGATGGAGAACAATGGAGGCTTTGTGCGCCCGAAGTAACTACCTCTTCGCGCGCGCGCGCGTCAACGGTCTTACTGTAAACTAACAGGTTAATTTAACTATTTAACGTTCGTGTTTTCAAATAGTTGTGGTCCGTGGCCCGTGGCCCGTGGCCCGATCAGAATGTGTCCGTGCAAACGGACTCAACCTAACCACCATGGATGTCGACCATAGGCCACGGGCCACGGGCCACGGGCCACGGGCCACGATCGGGCCTCGGGCCACGAGCCACGATTGGTCCCCTTGTCCCCCGTCGAACCATGACGGTACTATGCTTGGACCGTCGTCGTTCAGGTTTCACAGTCGGGATATAGTCATCGTGAATAAGGTCAAGGTAGCCGTAGCTCCGGCGGCCCTTCTGTTGTGTGCCATCACAGTGCTTGCGACTCCGCAGCAGCGCACGGGCACGCAGCAGAGCGGCGACGACAACGTCACGCTCCAGTCGCACCTCGTCAACATCGACGTGATGGTGAAGGATGGCAAAGGCAACTTTGTCACGAACCTCACGGCGGACGATTTCTCCATCACCGAGAACGGCGTACCACAGAAGATCGAGTTCTTCGATCCGCCGGTCATCTCGGGGTCCACACACTCGTCGACCACGGCATCGCAGCCGGCGGGGACGAGCACGGCACCGGCACCGAGCGTGCCGGCGGGTGAGCCGAGGAACATCATCTCGCTCGTCCTGGACAGCCAGACTACGGAACTGCCCAACCTTGCTGGGCTTCGTGAAGGAACGCTCGAATACGTCCGCACTCGAATAACCAATACAGACCTGGTCACGGTGTTCCGGATTGGGAACTCGTTGCAGCTCCTGCAGCCGTTCACGCAGGACAAGGCGAAGCTGCTGGCGGCGGTGGAGAACGGGTTCTCCGCGAATCCGTCGTCGACTCAGTACGAGGCCCAGGACGTCAACACACAGATTTCGAAGCAGCTCGAGGAGTTGAGATCCAACTCTGGGCAACAGCTTCCGGCGAATCCCTCGGGACCGCCCGACGTCTCGGGAATGCGCCGCGCGGCGGCGGCCCAGCGAGCACTCGAGCAATTCAACAAGCTCCGCTCGCAACTGAGCCTTCAACAGTCCCGTCCCGTCCTCGCGGCGCTCGCGGCCATCTGCGAAGCCCAGCGCGCGATCCCCGGAAAGAAGATCGTCGTGCTCTTCTCGCAGGGTTTCGTCACGTCGTCGATTCAGGACTGGCAGGTACAGAGCATGATCGACCTCGCCAACCGCGCCAACGTGGCGGTCTACATCATCGACTCGGCGGGGCTGCGGGAAGGCCCGGCCATGGGTGGCGAGATCGTGCCGGCCGCGCCTCTCGACAGCGTCTCCGGGCTGAATTCGGCCGAATCGCGTATCCGCGCTAGCGGCGGCGAGAACGTCTTCGATAGGGTCCGCCACGCCGGCATCGAACGCGGCCAGGACATCCTCTATCGAATCTCGGGCGACACGGGCGGGGCATTCATCAAAGGCAGCAACGACATCGCCAAAGGGATCGAGCGCATCGACCAGGAAGTCCGCGCCAGATACACGCTCGGCTACTACACCACGGACCAGAAGTTCGACGGCGGCTACCGAAAGGTCAAAATCGAAATCCGGAGACCCGACGCGAAGGTCGTCTCGCGCGCCGGTTACTACGCGATCGGCGACGAAGAGGTGATCGTTCGATTCTCGCCGGACGAGAACAAACTGCTTGCGAGCTTCGCGGCGAAGGCGGAAAAACCCGAGCTGCCGATGTCCGTGGACGTGAGCCCGTTCAGGGTTCGGGATGGGTTCTACGTCGTGCCGCTCTCGGTCGAGCTCCCGCCAGAGGCTGTGAAGTTCGATCAGAAGGGTCCGGAGCGAACGATGCAGCTGGAGGTGCTCGGCGTCATCAAGGAGGGACCCTCGAAGGTTCTCTCCCGGCTCGGGGGAAACTTCGACGTGAAGCTGTCCGACCAGCAGTACAAGTCGGTCGTGAGCAACAAGATCTTCTACCGCCAGGACGTCGAGCTGCCTCCTGGCACGTACAACATCGAGATGATCGTCCGCGATCGCCTGTCTGGGAAAATCGCGGCGAAGGCGGAGAAGCTCGTCCTGCCCGATGCGAACCCCGAGTTCGCGAGCTCCGGTGTGGTGTTGAGCCGCCTCGCCGTTCCAGCCGATCAGTCCGCCGCGACCGACGTGCTCAGCCAGAAGGGCGTACAGATTCGCCCGTCCCCAAGCAGGGAGTTTCGGGCCACGGACAATCTGATCATCTTCTTCGACGTCTACAACGCGGCGCTACGCCCGGAGGTCGGCAAGCCGCAGGTGCGCGTGACCGTCACGCTGATGAAGGACGGCAAGCAGGCGATGCGCCCGGTCGACTACCTGCTGACGGAGACCCTGGCGGAGCCGATTCCCCACATGACCTTCTCGAAATTCGTGAGCCTCACGGGCCTCCCCGCGGGCAAGTACACGGCGATGATCGAGGCGAGGGACATGCCGGGGCAGAAGATCGTGTCGCGACAGGAGCCGTTCGTGATCGTTCAGTGACCCGTGGCCCGTGGCCCGTGGCCCGTTCTGAATTCGGGTCACGGGCCACGGGTCACGGGTCACCGGATCCAATGATCCGTGAACTTCGCGTGCATCTCCGGTAGCTCCACCTTCTGCATGTGGCACGTCACGCACTGATTCGTGCTCTTCGGACAGGCCGACGCGAAGCGCTCCGCGGTTTTCGCCTCGGTCGGCTTCGAGACGTGACACGCGAGGCACTTCGAATCGTAGAAAACAGGAGCGTGCGACATCTTGTCGTGCGGGTCGTGGCAAGCGACACAGCTGATTCGCTGGTCATCGAGAAAGTGCGCCCCGCTCTTGAAGATGCGATAGGGCTGAAACCGGATGTTGTTGATGCCCGCCTGATCCGGCATCTGTATGACCTTATCGAAGCTCATGTGGCACGAGCCGCAGAACTCCTGCGTGAGGTCGAGCGAGTCGAGGTTTCCCGGGTTGAGGATCTGAAGCTCCTTGTAGTTCTTTGCCTCCATGGCCGCGACGTGTTTTTCGCCGGGTCCGTGACAGGCTTCACAGCCGATGCCGGGGACGCTTCGATCGAACTGAAACTGCGTCGTGTTCACCGCCGCCGTCGTGTGGCACGAGAAACACCCCTGCGTTTCGTCCACGGTCATTCGACGGCCGATGGCCTCGGCGATGGATTTCGGTACCGCTCGGGGATGCAGAATGGTGATGCCGAGCCCCCCGAGGCCGCGGAAGTAGCTGACGCGGCTCTCGTACATCGCTCCGTCGTGCCGGAAGAGATATGTCTGTCCGTACACGCCCTTTCCGAAGCAGTGGAGGATCGGCTCGGAGATGGTCGTCGTGCCGTCGGCGACTGTGTAGACGCTGCGGTCTCCCTGACGAACGATCTGGTACGAGAAAGGACCCTCGCGGAACGTGAGCCGCGCGTTCGCGACGAGGACCTCGGTCGTCGCGACGGGCTCCGCCGCTCGCGCCATCGGCGTATCGAAGAACCTCGACGCCTGCTCCGTGTGGCACTTCGTGCAGACTTGGCTGCCGACGAACCGAATTCCGCTCGTCGGTTGAGTCGGACGCCAGTTGGCGAGGGGGTTTGGGTTCTGCGCCCCCTGGCTGCCGAAGCAGATGATAGTGCCGCCCAGAACCGCCAGCAGAGCCATGACCCTCTTGACGATTCTTCTCATGGCTGCGGACCGGCGCCCGACGGCGCGGGCGCCACGACCTCTTCCTCGTCGACTCCCTTACCGGTCTTGTTCTTCAGCCGCTCGACGATCTTCATCTCCTCCTGAGCCCGCGCCGAGTCCTTCAACCGCGCGTAGAGCAGCGCGAGGTTGTAGTGGGCTTTCTGGTCGTCGGGATTCAGCTTCACCGACAGCTCCAACGCTTCCTGAGCGCGCGGGTAGTTCTTCAGCCGCATGTAGCTGACGCCGAGAGCCGCATGCGCGTACGAGTAGCTCGGGAACTCCCGAATGACCTGTTCGAGAAGCTCGACTGCCCGGTTATCGTCCTTCTGATCCTGCGCGATGAGCGCCAGGTAGTAACGTCCCTCGGGCGCGGTCGAACTCGCGGCGACACTCTTCTCGAGCAGCTCACGAGCCTCCGCGGTCTTCTTCAATTTGAGCAGAACATAGCCAAGGTAGAGCTGGCCACGAGCGTCGGTCGGCCGGGCTTCGAGGAACTTCCGAAAGGCAGGCTCGGCTTCGAGCAGGTCTGGTTTTTCGAGCCACGAGACGCCGAGGAGGAAGAGAACGTTCGGGTCTCCTGGCTTGAGCTTGTCGGTTTGAATCAGCGCCGCCCTGGCCTCGTCGGCGAGGTTGAGCTCGCTCGCGATGAGCGCGAGCTTGTAGGAAGCGTCCGCGTTGTTCGGCTCGATGCGAAGGACCTCGCGCAGCTCGGCGATGGTTTTGTCGGGCGCCTTCTTGAGCCTGTAGAGATAGGCGAGGTTCATGTGCGGCCCGGCGAACTTGTCGTCGCTTTGAGCCGCCTTGAGGAAGAGCGATTCCGCTTCGTCGAGCTTACCCTGCTGGGCGCGAATGGTGCCGAGCAGGTTGAGCGCCCCGGCCTGCTTCGGCTCGGCCTTCAGAACGATCGCGAGCTGCTTCTCGGCTTCGGCGAGCTTCCCCTCTCGTACGAGCCTCGCGGCGCTCTCGAGCCCGCCCTGCTGCGGGACGAGGCTGAGGAGGATCCACGAATACACACGAATGGACACGAATACGGAAGCAAAACATTCGTGCAGATTCGTGTACATTCGTGGACTCTCCTTACCGCCGCGTGAAGTCTCGCTGGTTGACGAGCCCCTTGCCTTCCTGGATCGTCACGATCTTGTTCGCGGCGACGCCCGTCACTTTGTCGACCGTTCCGCTCGGCCAGCGGACCTCGATGAGGTCTACCTTCGTGCGCTTCTCGAGCCCGAAATGCAGCCGAAGGTCGCTCTGCGAGATGTAGCTGTCGCCACTGCGGACTTCGTTCAGTTGAGTCAGGTCGCCGGAAACAATTTTCACCTTCGCGCCTATGCCGTCGCGATTGCCCTTCGTGCCGACGGTCTCGACCAGGATGGAGTTATTCGCGTTGCCCCCGTCGTTTCGGAGCATCTGCGCGGCGCCGTCCAGGTTGTTGATGACGAGGTCCACGTCGCCGTCGTTGTCCAGGTCCCCGAAGGCGACGCCGCGGCCGACGCGCTCCTCGGCGAAGGCCGTACCGAGCTGCGCGCTGACCTCGGCGAAGGTGCCGTCGCGGAGGTTTCGGTGGACGAGGTTGCGCTGGCGATAGTCTTTGATCTGCGGGTAGACGTGGCCGTTCGCGACGAAGAGGTCGACCCATCCGTCGTTATCGTAGTCGAAGAACTTCGTTCCCCAGCCCACGTAGGGCATGCTCACGGCGGCGAGCTTGGCAGGGTGCGACAGGTCGGCGAACGAGTTTCGGCCGTTGTTGGAGTAGAGGGAATTGTTCTCGTCGGCGAAATTCGTGACGAAGATGTCGAGCTTTCCGTTGTGGTCGAAGTCGCCGACCGTCACGCCCATGCTTCCCTGCTCGCTTCCGTTCTCGTTGAGGGCCGTGCCCGAGAGGAAGCCGATCTCCTTGAACGTTCCGTCACCGTTGTTGTGGTAGAGGTAGTTCGGCGTCGAGTCGTTCGCGACGAAGATGTCGATCCAGCCATCCTCGTCGAAGTCGCTGCAGATGACACCCATGCCGTAGAACTTGTCCGGGTCGGACACGCCGGCCTTGACCGAGACGTCGGTAAACGTTCCGTCGCCGTTGTTCCGGAAGAGCGAGTCGCCGACGCCAGGCATGCCGCGCGGGCCGCACTGGACGGCGATCCCCTTGTACTGGCACGTCTTGTCCTTGCCGAACTCGGGCAGGCGGTTGAAGTCGAACTCGATGTAGTTCGCGACGAACAGGTCGAGGTCCCCGTCGTTGTCGTAGTCGACGAAGGACGCGCCCGCGGACCAGCGTGGGTCGCTCACGCCAGCCTTCTCGGTAACGTCCGTGAAGGTGCCGTTGCCGTTGTTCTTGTAGAGCTTGTCCGGGCCGACGCACGTGACGAACAGGTCGTCGTAACCGTCGTTGTCGAAGTCGCCGACGGCCGCGCCCATGCCCCACCCGACGTCTGCGACACGCGCCTTCTCGGCTACGTCCGTGAAGGTCCCGTCGCCGTTGTTGTGGTAGAGCGAGCTCTTGGTCTTGCCGCCCGATTTCAGGAGATCCACCGTCAGCGAGTTCACGAAGTAGATGTCGAGCAGGCCGTCTCGGTCGTAGTCGATCATCGCGACGCCGCCGCTCATCGACTCGACGATGTAGCGCTTCTCGGGCGACGAGATGTGCTTGAACGTGACGCCCGACTGCGCCGTGACGTCCGTGAACTTCAGGCCGGCCTGCGCCCGCGCCGTCGCCGGATCGCTTGCGATCGCCAGGATCAGGATCAACGAACAGCTACCGACTACGGAACTCGCACCTCGCACCTCGTACCTCACACCCTATTGATTCGTCTGCGTCCGCGCCTGATCCCTGAGTTTCTTCGCGGTCTCGAGCCGGCTCTCGCCCTCCGCCTGACGACCCGCGGCGATGTAGGCACGGCCGAGCTGGTAGTGCACGTGTGGTTTTTCGGGGTCGAGCCTGGCGGCGACTTCGAGGTTCTCGATCGCAGACTTCACGTCGCCTTGCTGGAGGAGCGCCTTGCCGAGCTCGTAACGCGCGTCGGCATACTCCGGCCTCGCGGCGACCACCTCACGGAGCGTCTTGATGCCACGCGCGGTGTCCTGCGCCCCGAGCTGAGCGAAGCCGAGGTGGTACTTCGCTTCGAGGTCCGCCGGGTTCGTGGCGAGCTCGCTCTCGAACTCCCGCACGGCCTCGCCGAATTTCCCGGCCTTGACGTGAATCATGCCCATGTAGAAGTGGGCGAAGCGCACCTTCGGATCGAGTGCGATCGCCGCCTGCAGCTCCTCCATCGCCTTCGCCGTGTCGCCCTGCTCCGAATGGGCCTGGCCGAGCAGGATGTGCACCTCGGGGCTGTTGGCGCCCATGGCAACCATCTGCTGGATGATCCGGTTCGACTCTTCGAGCTTTCCCTGTTTCGCGAGCGCGAGCGCGAGCGGGTAGTGCAGGGTCGTGTCGGGGCGAACGGCGATGACTGCGGCGAGGAGCGCCGAGGCTCGCGGGTAGTCGTTCGTCATGAAGTAGCTCATGCCGAGCAGCCGCTTCGCCGCGATGTTGTCCGGGTGGGTCTTCAACTCGCTCTCGAGCGGCGGGATGGCTTCCTTGTATTGCTCGACCTTGAAATTCGCCAATCCGAGGTTGAAGTTCAGGCCCTCTTGGGACGGGTTCCACTTCGCGGCCAGACCAAACTGCTCCGCTGCGACGCGGAAGTCCTGGCGCTCGGCGCGCAGCAGGCCGACGTTGTTGTGCGCGGCCGCGATCACTTTCGCGAAATAGTCCGCGCTGCGCCGCGCGGTCTCGCTCGCCCGCGAGTCCGGTTTGTTCGAGTCGGCACCCATGCCTTCGCCGGCGACCGAGTCGGGCAGCTTCGACCTCTGCTCCTGGAGGTTCGCCGAGGTGAGGTACGCCTCCGCCCGTTGTTCGTCGCGCTTGACGGACTTGGACTTGAGATCCGCCGCGATCTTGAGCTCTTTCTCGGCCTCGTCGGCCCGCCCGACTTTGAGCAGGGATTGCCCGAGCCGGTAGTGCGCCGTCCCCACCTGGAACTCGTTGTGCGTCACGTCGGGGGTCAGCGCGATGGTCTTCTCGAGCGCGGCGATCGCCAGTTCCTGTTTGTCGAGCCCCTGATAGGCCTGGCCGAGGTGGAAGTACGGATCGGGGTCGTCGGGCTTGGCCCGTGCGGCCTTCTCGAGGTAGGCGACCGCAGCGTCCCACTTCCTGTCGATCACGGAGAGGATGCCGAGGTAGTAGTTCGCAAAGTACTCGTCGGGGTGCGCGGCCAGCTCGACTTTGAACTCCCGCTCCGCGTCCGGAATCCTCGACTGCCCGTCCTTCAATAGATATGTAAGCCCAAGGTAGTAGTGAACGCGGGGGCTGTTCGCGTCGAGAGCCACGGCCTTCTTGAACTCGGCGATCGCCTCGTCGAGGAAACCCGTCTCACGATAGGCACGCCCGAGAAGCACACGGAGCGCAGCGCGGTCGCCGAGCTGCGCGACCATCCGGTCGAACACGACGCGCGCCTTGGGAAGCTGCTGCGCTTTCAGATAGGCGAGGCCGAGTGTGTACGTGATGTCCGGGTCCTTCGGCGACAGTTTCAGGGCCGTCTCCAGCTCGGCGGCCGCCTTGTCGAACTCGCCGAGCATGAAGTGGCACTTACCCTTCATGTGGTGTGCGGCGACGTTTTGGGTATCGCGCGCGAGGACCTTGCCGAGCGGATCGAAAGCTTTCTGATACTGCTCGGTCTGAAAGTACGCGATCGCCAGATCGACGAGGACCTCCGGTGCGTCCGGTTGATACGTGACGGCCCCTTCGAGCGCCGTCACGGCCTGACGGTAATCGGCCTCCGCGAGGTAGACCCGGCCCAGCCGGTGGTAGGTCTCGGCGAGGATCGCGCCGAACTCGGACTCGGCCCCGGCGAGGTTTCCGGCGCGGCGGAGCGATTCTGCCGTTTCGTAGTGCTTTCGAATGTAATCGCCTGGCGATTGAGCGAATGCTTGAACGGAGACGAGCGCGACGAGGACCGAAACGATGGCGGACCGGGGATGCATGGTAGGAGTACGTATTGCTGCCGAAAATAGAAGACGGAGGGCCAAGGGATTCACCTCAGCCCTCCGTCCAGGTTTACCCTGGTCCGCAGTATATCAGAAGCTGAACTTCAGCCCGAACTGGATCTCCCGCGGCTGTTGGGTAGCGTTGAGTCGCCCGAAGTTCGCGTTCGTCGGCTTCCCGAAGTTCGCGTCGGTGATGTTGTTCTGGAGGTTCAACGCTCCATCCCAGCCGACGAAGTTCGGGTGGTTGAAGAGGTTGAAGAACTCTGCACGGAACTGGATGCCATACCTCTCGCCGAAGTTCCAGTTCTTGTTGACCGAGAAGTCGACATTGACGATCTTCGGGCTGCGGATGCTTCCGCGTCCGAGGTTGCCGAAGCTCCCGGCCGCCGGCAGCGCGAACGCCGCAGGATTGAGCCAGGTCGTCGGGTCGTTGTCGTGGTCGAGGTAGATCGGCACGCCCGCCACGAGGTCGGGGCGCTGCGCGTTGGCGCCGGCGGTACCGGCGGTGTTCGCGCCCGAGGTCACGTCGATGACCTGGCCGCCGAAGTAGGAAGCGATTCCGTTCAGCTGCCAGTCGCCGAGGATCGCGCTACCGATGTCGCCGAGGCCTTCGAACGCCGGCAGTTCGTACACGACGTTCGTGACGAGGCTGTGCCGCCGGTCGAGGTCAGCATCACCCCTGTCCTTCTCGAAGTCGAACGGATCCGTGATGCTCGTGGTGTACGCGGTCAGCGGAGCATTCGAGATCGAGTGGCCCCAGGTGTAGGACAACTGGTACGCCAGACGATGGGAGAAGCGGCGGTTGAGCCACACCTGGAGACCATGGTAGGAGGACTCGCCGGTGGACTGGGTCTGGTTGATGGGTCCGAGGCCGGGGTGAACGCGACTCGCTGCGATCAGCGCGTCGGTGCTCTGGCCCTGACGAGCGAGGTCGGCGACCGCCTGCCTTGCGCTCGGAACGACGTCGTTGATGAGCACCTGACGGCGCCAGATGTTCCCGCCGTTGTTGCCGACGTAGGAGACTTCGAGAACCGTGTCGGGCATGACTTCGCGCGACACAGTCAGGTTCCACTGCCAGCTCTCGGGCGGCTTGAAGTTCGGGTCGATGGCGTTGAAGCCCGAGTTGCTGCCGACGCCGACGACGGCGCCCGCGAGGCCCGGATTGATGGTCTCGAGACTACGGCAGGTCGGGCAGTCGGCGAGAGTCGTCGTCTCGCCCGCGCCGCCCCAGCCAGCGTCCACGGTCTTGGTCCAGGGCGGGTTGTTGGCCATGCGAAGGACGTCTTCGATGACCTGCGTACGGGCGAGGAAGCGCCCGAAGCCGCCGCGAACCGAGGTCTTGCCATCGCCGAAGATATCCCAGGCGATGCCGATGCGCGGCTGGAAGCCCTTGTTGTACGGGTTGACGAGCGAGCGCGGGAGGCCCACCGATCCGGCGTCGTCGGCCATAATGAGACCGCTCAGGGGATTGACGCCGTCGAACTGATCGATCAGGTAGTTCGAGATGCGGTTGTTGTCCGAGTACGCGGGCGAATACCTCGACCAGCGCAGGCCGTAGTTGAGGGTGACGCGCGGATGGATCTTCCACGTGTCGTTGCCGTAGAACTCGATGTCGTGCCAGCGGCCGAGCGCCTTCTCCAGGTGATCGCGCTCGTAGTAGTTCACGAGCGGGAGGTCCCGAATCAGGAGATCGGCAATGGCATTGCCCGTGTGGACGCCACCGCCCTGGATGACGAGCAGGTCGCTAGCGGCGCCTGCCGTCTCGTCCTTGACGTTGTGGCTGAAGAGCACGCCGGCCTTGACGCTGTGCTGTCCGGCGACCTTCGAGAAGTCGTCCTTCCAGATCATCAGGTCTTCCTGGTTGTCCCAGGGAGCCTGGTGCCAGAGGTTGTCGTATCCCTGGTTACCCCAGAAGTAGGCCGGCACGGCCGCCACTTCCTGCGGGAAGACCGTGGGGAACACGGCGCTGATCTCTTGCTGGAGGGCCTCCGACTCCGGGCTCGTCGTCACGAGAATGTCGTTCCCCGCGCGGGAGAACTGGAACTCGTTGATGGCGGACGGAGTGATGGCATACGTAAACTTCGCGGCAAAGCTGTAGCTCGGCTGATCCCAATCCGACGTGATGGTCGGGAACGGAGAGTCACCCCAGAAGTTGCCAGACGCGCGGTCGTGCGTCCACGACTCGTTGATCCACCGGACCATCAGGTTCATCTTGTCGTTGATGACGACGTCACCACGGATGAGGTCCTGACGGGTGCTGATCGGCTGGAGCGGCGCTCCAAACCAGTTGGCGCCGGGCGCCGACGGGTCGGAGACATTCGGATCCGGGTAGATCTTCAGCAGGGCGAGGCCCGCCGGGCTGAGGAGGTTCGCCGGGATTCGGCCACCGGGATAGAAGTTCGCCTGCCCCGGAATGTGCGGGGCCGGACCGGTCAGGGCACCGCTGAAGTCGCCCGACTTCTCGGCGGCGGTCGGAACTCGGCCCTGAAGGGTGATGCCGCGACGCTCCCGCCTCCACTCCTCGGACCAGAAGAAGAAGATTTTCTCCTTCCAGATCGGGCCGTTGAAGTTGAAGCCGAAGTTGTTGTAGCGGAGCTTGCCCTTCTCCTGGCCAGCCCTGTTCAGGAAGAAGCTCGTCGCGTTGAGCGCGTCGTTCCGGAAGAACTCGAAGGCGGTTCCGTGGAACTCGTTGCCGCCGCCCTTGGTGATAAGGTTGACGACCGCGCCCTGCGCCTGACCGAACTCCGCGCTGAAGCTGCTTCGCTCCACCTTGAACTCCTGGATGGAGTCCACGGACGGGAAGACCAGCAGCGTGCGGTTGGAGCCGACGTCCATGTTATTGACGCCGTCGACCGTCCACAGGTTCGCGTTCGACGCATTTCCGTTGACCGACATGTCGACGCCGGCGTTGAGACCGGTGCCGCGTGTCGCGAAGGCGCCACCGGCACCAGACTGGGTCACCGGCGAGACGCCGGGTACCATCAGGGCCAATTGCGCGTAGTTGCGTCCGTTGAGAGGTAGCTCTTTTACCTGCTGTTCCGAAATGAGGCTGCTCACCTCACCGTTTCGGACGTTCACGATCGGTTCGTCGCCCGTAATCGTCATGACCTCGGACACTTCTCCGATCGAGAGATCGAAGTTGATTTCGAGGTCATCGTTGACGTGGACTTCGATTTCCTCGCGGACCGCCTTCTTGAAGCCGGTAACCGCGACGGTGATCGAGTACTTTCCGACCGGCAGTCGGGGAGCGGAGTAGAAGCCCGACCCATCTGTCTCAACCGTACGGGAAAACCCCGATGCGGCCTGCTCGATCAGGACTTCCGTGTCCTTGAGCCCGGCGCCGTTTGCGTCGCGCACAGTGCCGCTGATACTGCCGCCTGTGTTCGACTGGGCTTGAACTCCGACGTAGAACCCGATGCTGAGCAGTAAAAGCGCCGCTTGGAGCATCCTGACCGGAGCCAGCGGTTTTCTTTCGCTTGCCATAACTCGCATCTCCTTGGAGAGAGGAAGAAGAGAGAATCTGCCGGGACGCCACATGGCTCGGAACTGACGAGTCGCCCGAATCCAATTCTCGACAGTCAATCGGTTTTTACGCCGTCGATAGCTCTCTCTTGAAAGGGCACCGGTTCCATTGACACGACTCCAGTGCTCCAGTTGATCGTTGCATGGCCGGCGCTACCCCTCGCCAGCCACTAAAGTTGTTTCGATTACACACGACACCGTCCGCCTTCGGCCTGGCCAGCCATGAGGAGGTGGATATCGAGATGGTTTACTGCGAGTGGCTGCGACCCTAGACCTCGATAGACCTCAAGTCAATGCCTTTACAGTAAACTAACAGGTTAAGTTAACCTATTAACAATAGTGTTCTGAATAAGTTACAAATAGCCGACCTGATAACCACCCGGATCGAGAAGCCTGGCGCCGAGAAAAAGGAACCAAGACGCCAGGGGCGCCGGAGCCAGACGAACAACGGATTCGCTCCGACTTCGGGGCCCATGACGTCTTGGCGTCTCACCAGGACATCTAGGTTTTCACCACTCGATTCGGTCGCAAGTCGCGAGTCGTGAGGGGAGCGGCCTCTACGCCGTCGTCAGGTTCAAGTTCAGATGCTCCCGTTCACGACTCGCGACCCGCGACAACTTTCACGACGCCAGAGACGCCTGCCGCGGGTGCAGACACCTCTCCGAAGGCGTGCGTGCTATAAGTGCAAAGCTGGCTAGCATTACCACGCCGCAAAGATTTAAGATGTACGCGATGTTTCTCCTCGTGTGCGTTACGCGCAGAGAATCGAGAGATTCATCGTCGTCACGAAACTTCAAGGTGTTGGCGAAGGTAGTCGGGGATTGACCGGGAGTCAATCACTTTACGGTAAACTAACAGGTTAACTAACCTTCTTAACATCATTTGTTTCAATAATTTACCTCTTCACAGGGGGTGCGGCCCCGGTTCTGGCAGTTCGACATGTCGACCAGGTTAGTGAAAGATCACTCCTCACAAATCGAGCCTGCAGAGGTGCAGCAAGCTCTGGAGAAGGTCCTCAACAGCAAGTACTTCGTCAACGCTCACAAGAAGAAAGGCTTCCTTCGCCTCATTTGTGATCTCTATCTCGAGGGGCGAGCGCACGAGGTAAACGAGTACCGAATCGCCTTCGACGTCTTCAGCCGCGACAACAATTACAACCCGTCGGCGGACCCGATCGTGCGCGTCGTCGCGCACGAGATTCGGAAGAAGCTCGAGCTCTATTACCAGAACGAGGGCGTAGACGACGAGATCCGGCTCGAGATCCCCTCGGGAAGCTATCAGCCGATCTTCATCAGACACCTGCTCGAGCCCGAGCCCGAGCCCGAAGAGGACGTCCCGCAGGCACACCTCCACCCCGACACCCCAGCGGTCGAGGCAGAGGAGCCCATCTCGACAAAGGCGGCGCCGGCGCCGACCACATCGACCGGGATCATCGGACTTCGGGCCGCGGTCGCAGTGCTCGTGATCGTCGCGGCGACGCTCGGCTACCTCTACTGGCAGCTCCGCAGGCAGATCGTCGAGATCGAGACCACCGGATCGAGCGCGCTCGAGAACGTTCTCTGGTCGCCCTTCGTCAAAGACAATACGCCGCCGCTCGTCATCATCAGCAACCCGCCCGTCCTCGGGTTCGTGAACCCGAGCGACCCCGAAGTCGTCGTCAAAGAGTCGATCCCGCTGACGCCGCAACAGGTCGAGGCGCTCAGGAGCCGATTCGTCGTGATGCCCGAAGTCATCGTGACGGAATCACCCGCCGCCGCGGGAGGGGCGCAGACCGACACCCCGAGCCGCGTCATCCGCCAGAATGAGGCGCGGCTGATCGCGAGGACGAACGTCTGCACAGGAATGGGTGAAGCGATCGGGCTCCACTATCTGACCGATTTCTTCAGGACCGCGGGGCGCGGAATCCAGCTCAAGCAGAGTCGGACGCTCAGCGCCGAAGACCTGAAGAACCACAACGTCATCATGCTCGGCGGGGTGTGGGTGAACGGATGGACCGGGAAGCTCACCTCGCTCGAAGACTTCGTGTTTACCGACAACGGCACGATCGTGAACCACGAGCCGCTGCAAGGCGAGCAGAGCGAATACATCCCGCAGTTCGACGGAAGGACCGGAAGCCTCGTCGTAGACTACGCGCTCATCACGGTTCGACCAAACCTCTCCAACGCCCATGAAGTAATGGTTCTGGCCGGCGCCTTGAGCCCCGGCACCGAAGCCGCCGCCGAATACGTCACCAACAAGGCCTATCTGGACCAGATGAACCAGCATCTCCAGGCGTTGGGGACGGACGGCGAGACCCCTCTCTACTTCCAGGCTCTCCTCAAAGTCGGCGTCGAGAACGGAATCCCGACGACGATCTCGCTCATCTCGATACACAAACTGCGGCAGTAGGGACCGATAGTCGGTAGTTCGATCGAAGCAGTCGGCGTCGAGACGGAACCGATTACAGACTATCGACTACCTCCCGGGCACGCGATCTGCATAACAGCCTCGCGGCACGTCCCCATTCCACAAGTGGCGACGGCCACATCATGTCGACTCCGACGTGAAAAACGACCCGCGTCGTGGAGTCATACCACGCTGTTCGAGATCGAACGCTCGATGGAGGGAGAGGTCTATGTCGTTGATGGAATTAAGCATACCGCGAGAACGAACGACCGTGCTGCGTGGGCTGCGCATACTGTACGTCGAAGCCGCTAACCCGACACGGGACGCATTCGCTCGCGTATTGACTCAGTACGGTGCCGACGTCACGTCCGCGACGACCGTCGCCGAGGCGCTCGATCTAATCGAACGAGTGCCGCCTGATCTCCTAATCAGTCACCTCAGCCTGATGGGACGAAACGGATACGACCTTATCCGCGAGGTTCGTCGACGGCCCGCCGAGCAGGGCGGCGCCACGCCGGCTATCGCCCTGTCGAGCTGCGACGATTCCTTCGAGAGAGAGCACGCCCTCGCGGCGGGCTTCACGGAACACGTGACGAGACCCGTGCATCCCGAGCGCATGCTCTCGCTGATCGCGCGGGTCAAGGAAACGGCGAACGGCAGCCCGGCTCCGGCTACCGACGCGAGCCAGGGGCTCAGGGGGCGCGTTTTCGCGCGGTTGTCCGAGCTCGAGGCGAACACGCAATGCCTCGACTCGCTCGTCGAGCGCATAGCCAATCGAAGGGCGCGCGCGACGTCCCACCCGCTCCAGCACAACACGTTGGGGAATCGCCTGCTCGACGCGCTCCCACCCTCCGAGCTCGATCACGTTCGAAGGATCACGACGTTCGCTCGCCTCGATCAGGGAGAGACCCTTTGCGCTGCGGGCGATCCCTGTCCGTACGCCTACTTTCCGACGAGCTGCGTGATCTCGCTCGTGTGGCTCCTGGAATCGGGTAAGTCCGTAGAAGTTCTGGCCGTCGGCCGCGACGGATTCGCCGGTATCCCGTTCGTGCTCGACGCCAGAAGCTCGCCGCACTGGTGGCGCGTAACGGTCGGAGGCGAAGCCTGGCGGGCGGACCCTGCCGACTTTGCCGAAGCGCTCCGGCAGTGTCCGACCTTTCGACGCCTTCTGATGGGGTGGGCGCAGTTTCAGTTCGTCGAGGCCTCGCAGGCGGTTGCCTGTCGGCGTATCCACACGATCGAGCATCAGGTCGCGCGATGGTTGCTCGCCATGCAGGACCGAAGCGGCTCGGCGAACATACGCGTCACACACGACGCCATTGCAGAGCTGCTCGGTACGCGGCGCGCGGGAGTGAGCGTCGTGATGGAAGCCTTCCGACGCAACGGCCTCGTCGCGAGCCAGCGCGGCAACGTCCGCATCCTCGACCCTCGCGGACTCCGTGCAGCGGCATGCGAATGCTACGACGCCCTCAGCCGGGAGTTCGACCAGCTCTTCCGTCGCGACCTCGGAACCGCGTGAGGGGAGGTGCGAGGATCAAAGCTCGCACCTCGCACTTTTTTGTCTCCCATCCGTACACATGCGGACCGACAGAGTGTGCGGATTCCTGTCATGATGACGCCCTGCCTTAGCAGAAATACGAAGCTTCCCCGAGGGCGGTATTCATCAGTTGAATGAATGAGCGATTGATAGAGGTTTTCCTCGCCAAGACAGCACACGAACTGCGCAACCCGGCAAATGCGATCGCCGCATGGGTGATGGTTCTTCAACAGGGACGCCCCGACGACACGGTTCTCGCACGGGGTCTCGAGACGATCGACCGCAACGTGCGCCTGCAGGTCCGAATCCTCGACGACATGCTCGACTTTGCGAGCGTCGCCGCGGGCAAGGTCAGTCTGCTGATCGAGCACATCGATCTCGTCGAGGTCGTCGAGGCCGCCGTCGAGACCATTCGCCCCGAGGCGGAATTCCACGGGCTGGAACTCACCGTTCACCCCGTGGAAACCCGAGCCGTCGTGCTCGCCGACCGATCGCGCATGCATCAGGTCTTCGGCAACATCCTTGCGAACGCCGTCAAATTCACCCCGCGCGGAGGTCAGATCGACGTGCGGTGCGCCGTCGACGATACGACCGTTCGCGTCTCGATCGCCGACACCGGGAACGGCATTTCAGCCGAGAACCTCGACGCGGTCTTCGATCTCTTTCATCAGGGATCGGTCGAGGCGTCTCGCAATTCCACCTACGGTGGGCTCGGAATCGGACTCGCTCTCGTGCGCCAGCTCGTGGAGCTGCACGACGGACGGGTCACGGCAGAGAGCGCCGGCGAAGGGCACGGCGCAATCTTCGTCGTGGAGATGCCGCTGACACTTGCCCGGGAGTGGTAGGTGTTTGCTGGTTCCGTGACTACATCAGCAACCCGCTATAATCCCGCCCGTGAATTACGCGGAGCGAATTGCATCCACACTGAACGTGCGGCCCGGCCAGGTTGCCGCTACCGTCGACCTGCTCGACGCGGGCAATACCCTTCCCTTCATCGCTCGGTACCGCAAGGAAGCGACGGGCGCGCTCGACGAAGATCAGCTTCGAAGAGTCACCGACCTCCTCGCCAACTTTCGCGCCCTCGACGAGCGGCGGGCTGCCGTCATCGCGTCGATCGAGGAGCAGGGTAAGCTCACGCCCGAGCTTCGCGCGCGGCTCCTCGCCGCCGAGACCCGCGCCGAGATCGAAGACCTCTACCTGCCTTTCAAGCAGAAGCGGCGCACCCGCGCGAGCGTCGCCCGCGACCGTGGCCTCGAGCCGCTCGCGCGATTCGTCCTCGAGCAGGCACGTCTGCCGCGCTCCGCTCGAGACGTCGCCGCCGGGTTCCTCTCCGACGACGTGCCGACCCCGGATGATGCTTTGGCCGGAGCCCGGGACATCGTGGCCGAAACCGTGAGCGAAGATCCCGCGGTCCGCCGCCGCACGCGCGAGAAGGCGTTTTCGTGGAGCACCCTTCGCTGCGCGAAAGTCGCTTCGGCCGAAGATCCGCGCGCGGTCTACGAGACCTATTACGACTTCGAGTGCAGGGTCGACCGCCTCAGGCCGCACCAGGTGCTCGCGATCAATCGTGGCGAGGAGGAGAAGGTGCTTCGCGTGCGCCTCGACGTGCCCGAGCGCGACTGGCGCCAGGCGATCGAGGCCTCGTATCGACCCGACCCGCGCTCCCCCTTTGCCGAGCAGCTCGTGCTCGCATACGAGGACAGCGCGAAGCGACTCCTGCTGCCGGCCGTCGAGCGCGACGTCCGTACGGAGCTCGGCGACCGCGCCGAGCTCCACGCCATCGAAGTCTTCGCCGAGAACCTCAAAGGCCTCCTCGCGCAGCCTCCGCTCGCCGGCCACACCGTGCTCGGTATCGACCCCGGCCTGCGAACGGGGTGCAAGGTAGCCGTCGTCGACCCGACGGGCAAAGTTCTGGAGACGGCCACCATCTATCCGCACGCGCCGCAGAACCAGTGGGACGCGGCCCTGAAGACGCTCCTTGCGATCGCCGCGCGGCGGCGCGTCACGCTCATCGCGATCGGAAACGGCACGGCGTCGCGAGAGACCGAGCGCCTCGCGGCCGAGCTGATCCGCTCCGCTCCGGGCGTCCCGTTCGAGGGTACTTTTCGTTACCTCACGGTGAGCGAGGCGGGAGCAAGCGTCTACAGCGCGAGTCCGCTCGCCCGAACGGAGCTGCCCTCGCTCGACGTAACACTTCGCGGCGCCGTCTCGATCGCGCGGCGCGTTCAGGACCCGCTCGCCGAGCTCGTGAAGATCGAGCCGAAAGCCATCGGCATCGGCATGTACCAGCACGACGTCAATCAGACGAAACTGGAAGCGTCGCTCGCGGGCGTCGTCGAGAGCGTCGTGAACCGGGTCGGCGTGGACCTGAACACGGCGTCGCCAGCGCTGCTGACGCACGTCGCGGGAATCGGCCCGAAGCTCGCGGATCGCATCGTGGCGTACCGGGACGAGCACGGCGCGTTTCGGTCCCGCGAATCGCTCAAGCGCGTGTCCGGCCTCGGGCCGAAAGCGTTCGAGCAGGCGGCAGGCTTTCTGCGCGTCCGCGACGGCGAGGAGCCGCTCGACGCGAGCGCGATCCACCCGGAGAGTTACGCGGCCGCCTCGGCGCTCCTCCGTCGCGCGGGGACCTCGATGAAAGACGGCCCGGCGGACCGCGAAGCGGCGCTCTCGAGGGTTAAGTCTGCGAAACCGCTTCCCGAGATCGCGAGAGAGATCGGCGTGGGCGAGCCGACGCTCGCGGACATCTTCGAGCAGCTCGTGCGGCCGGGCCGCGACCCGCGCGCGGACCTTCCCGCACCGATTCTCCGCAGCGACGTGCTCGCGATGGAGGACCTGAAACCGGGAATGGTCCTGGCCGGCACCGTGCGCAACGTGGTCGACTTCGGCGCGTTCGTCGACATCGGCGTGAAGCAGGACGGTCTGCTGCACAGGACTCAGTGGCCGCGCGGCGCCGCGCCCTCGGTCGGAGACGTGATCGAAGTATCGATCGTGAAGGTCGAGAAGGACCGCGGCCGCATCGCCCTCGGCCGTCCAAACTAGCATCCACGAATACACACGAATCTCCACGAATCAGAGAATTATTCTATTCGTGGAGATTCGTGTGTATTCGTGGATCCAGCTATCGTCAACAGATCCGTGGCAGCTGTTCGCCCGCGAGCATGTCGACGATGCGCGTTCCGCCGAAGCCCGTGTTCATGACGACGATGCCGGGCGGCTCGGCCTGCACTTCGCCGATGACGCAGGCGTCGCGACCGTGCGGGTGCTCGCGCATCCGCGCGACGAGGGCGTCGGCGGCCTCCGGACCCACGATCGCGATCAGTTTTCCTTCGTTGCCGATGTAGAGTGGGTCCAGGCCGAGGATCTCGCACGCGCCTTTGACTTCCATGCGCACCGGCAGCCGGTCTTCGTAGATTCGAAGGCAGACCTCGGAGCTGAGCGCGATCTCGTTGAGCGTCGTCGCCACGCCGCCGCGCGTCGGATCGCGGAGCGCGCGGATCTCGTTCGTCACCTCGAACATCGACCGCACGAGTGACGCGAGCGGCGCCACGTCACTCTCGATCTCCGATTCGAGATCGAGCTCGCCGCGCTCGATCATGATCGTCGTGCCGTGATCGCCCATCGTTCCGCTGAGCACGATCTGGTCGCCGACACGAGCCGCTCCGGCCGAGATGTGGAGGTCGTGCTCGACGATGCCGACACCGGCCGTGTTGATGAAGATCTTGTCCGCTCCGCCGCGCTGCACGACCTTCGTATCGCCCGTGACGATCTGCACGCCGGCCTCGTCGGCCGTCGCCCGCATCGACGTCAGGATGCGTCGGAGATCCGCGACGGGAAAGCCCTCTTCGAGGATGAAACCGGCCGAGAGGTAGAGCGGTCGCGCGCCGCTCATCGCAAGGTCGTTGACCGTTCCCGCGACGGCGAGCCGTCCGATGTCGCCGCCCGGGAAGAAGATCGGCGAGACCACGTACGAGTCGGTTGTAAAGGCGAGACGGGGCCGCCGTCTGTCGGTCTCGACCTCGAAGACGGCCTGGTCCTCGAGCGCCTCGAGCATGGGGTTGCGGAGGTACTCGAGGAACAGGCCCTCCACCAGCTCGTGCATGGATCTACCCCCGCTCCCATGCGCGAGCGTGATGAACTCGCTCGTGAATTTGTGCTTTCTTCGCCTCGCCCGCTCGACGCGTGCGAAAAGGGGTGATGGAGTGAAGTCGCTCATAGTCGTATGTTCGTGGCCCGTGGCCCGTGGCCCGTGATCGGCCGGTCTGTTCAACTTCGATTCAACGTATTTCTGATCGGGCCACGGGTCACGGGCCACGGGCCACGAATTCCGGTCAACGCACGACTGCCTGCCGTTGGGCGACCTTCGACAGCCGCCCGAAGTTGTAATACGCGGCGCAGGCGCCCTCGGACGAGACCATGCACGAGCCGATCGGCGTCTCGGGCGTACACGCCGTCCCGAAGACCTTGCACTCCCACGGCTTCTTCACGCCCTTGAGGATCTCGCCGCACTGGCACGCCTTCGGGTCCGCAATCCGAAGGCCGGGCACCGGGAACTGCAGCTCCGCGTCGAAGGCCGCGTACTTTGAACGGAGCTTCATGCCGCTTCGCGGGATCGAGCCGAGCCCGCGCCACTCGAAGAATTCGCGCGGCTCGAACACCTCGAAGATCACCTCCATCGCTCGTCGATTGCCGTCGCGCAGCACCACCCGCGAGTACTGATTCTCGATCTCGGCGCGCCCCTCGACGATCTGCTTGACGATCATGTAGACAGACTGGAGGATGTCGAGCGGCTCGAAGCCAGAGACAACGAGCGGCTTCCCGTAGTCATTCGCGACGAACTCGTACACCCGCGTCCCGATGACCGTGCTGACGTGGCCCGGCCCGACGAAGCCGTCGACGGTGAGCTCCGGCGAGTCGAGGATCGCCTTGAGCGTGGGAACGATCATGATGTGGTTGCAGAAGACACTGAAGTTCTCGACGCCGTCCTTGGCTGCTTGAAGAACGGTGAGCGCGGTCGACGGGGCCGTCGTCTCGAAACCGAGGCCGAGAAAAACGACCCGCCGGTCCGGGTTCTTCTTCGCGATCTTCAGAGCGTCGAGCGGCGAATAGACCATGCGAACGTCGGCGCCGGCGGCCTTTGCGTCGAAGAGGCTCGTCTTCGATCCCGGCACGCGCATCATGTCGCCGAAGGTCGTGAAGATGATCCCGGGCTCGAGCGCTATCGAAATCGAATCGTCGGTCCTGCCGAGCGGAATGACGCACACTGGACATCCCGGGCCGTGAATCATCTCGATGTTCGGTGGCAGCACGTCTTCGATCCCGTACTTGAAGATCGTGTGGGTGTGGCCGCCGCAGACTTCCATGAGCTTGAGCGGCCGATCGGTCATCCGCGCGATCTCGTCGGCGAGCCTGCGCGCCGCATCGTGCTGCCTGTATTCGTCGATGAATTTCATGCCGGTCCTCCCTCGCCGTCTACGAGCGACCCGTGTTGCAGCAGCGTGTGCACCATGTCCCACATGACGTGATAGAGCGCCACGTGCGACTCCTGAACCCTGTGAACGCTCGACGTTCGGACCGTGAGGCAGTAGTCGAGCCGTCCACCAGTCTTCATCTCGGCCATCCGGCCACCATCGCCCCCGGAAAAACCGATCGTCGCGAGCTTCATCTTTCGCGCCGTATCGAAGGCATGCACGAGGTTCTCGGAGTTCCCGCTCGTCGAGATGCCGATCAGCACGTCACCCTCCTTCCCGAGCGCGATGATCTGTCGCGAGAAGACGTGAGCCACACCGACATCGTTGGCGACCGCCGTGAGCATCGCCATGTCGTTTGCGAGGCAGATCGCCGGCAGCGCGACGCGGCCGACGGTGATCGGGTGCATGAACTCGACGGCGACGTGCTGCGCGTCGGTCGCGGACCCGCCGTTGCCGCACACGAGCATCTTGTTCCCGCGACGATATGCCCGCGCCAGGGCGAGCGACGCCGCAAGGATCTCGTCCCGGTTCTCCTCGAAGAACGCCATCTTCGTCGACACGCTCGCGCGCGCCTTCTCCATGAGCGAGAAGCGCAGGTCCTCCATCAGGTCGCCGGACTGCTTCTCGCCCTCATGCAGGAAGGGATAGAACGCGCGTGAAAAGTCGTCGTCCGCCATGGTGCCCCCTTGTTCGTGGCCCGTGGCCCGTGGCCCGTGACCCGTTTTCAAAGCCGGGCCACGGGTCACGGGCCACGGGTCACGAGCTTCACTCCAATGAACTCCTGAACTGATCGATCTCCTCGTCGTACGCGCCGATCTCTCGAAGAAGCCTGAGCGTCTCCTCGGCCTCCGCTTCGTCGATCTTACTCATCGCGAAGCCGACGTGGACGAGCACATAGTCGCCGAGGTCGATGCCACTTCTATCGAGGAGGCCGAGGTTGACGTTGCGCCGTACGCCGCCGACCTCCACCTTCGCGACCGAGTTCTCCTCGTCGACGAACTCGACGATCCTGCCTGGTATCGCTAGACACATGGGCTTTCTCCGATGCGTGCGTGCGCCACGGCCGCCTGGCCGAGCGAGATGCCGCCGTCGTTCGGCGGCACGCGGTTGTGGGTCAACACGTCGAACCCGCGCTCGGCGAGCATTCGGCATGTCCGTTCCAGCAAGAACACGTTTTGAAAGACGCCGCCCGAGAGCGCTACACGGTCGAGGCGGCGTTCGTCCCTCACTCGCTCGGCCACGGTCGCGATCAGCTTCGCGACACCGCAGTGGAATCGCGCCGAGATCGCGGGCAGAGGAACACGGTCGACGAGGTCTTCGACGATGTGTCGAAGCACGGCGTCTGCCTTGATGATGCTCCCGTCCGGCGAAAAGACAAAGTCGTACCCGTCGGCGACGTTCGGATCGGCGATCTGTTCGAGCTCGATCGCCGCCTGCCCTTCGTATCGAACCGTGTTCCGCAAGCCGAGAAGGCTCGACACCGCGTCGAACAGCCTTCCCATGCTCGACGTCTCGGGGCTGTTCGTTCCCGTCTCGGCCATCCGGCTGAGCGTCGACCACACGCCGCGGTCGAGACCGCGCGCGAAGGGGATCGGAAGGTTCGCGAACTCGTCGCCGAGCGCGCGCTGGAGGTACATGGCGGCCATGCGCCACGGCTCGCGTATCGCTTTCGCTCCACCAGGCAGCGGGACATAGTCCAGATGCGCTACGCGCTCGGCGTGGGCGCGGCTCGCGACGAGGAACTCTCCGCCCCAGAGCCTACCGTCCGTGCCGAATCCGAGGCCGTCCATCGCGACGCCGATGACCTCGCCCTCCGCGCGATTGTCCGCCAGGCAGCTCGCGACGTGCGCGTGGTGGTGCTGAACGCCGATCTTGACCAGCTCGTCGTCGAGCGCGAGCGCGTACTTCGTCGAGAGGTATTCGGGATGGAGGTCGTAGGCGACCACCGTAGGGCTCAGGTTGAAGAGCTGCTTGTAGTGCTCGATGCCACGTGTGAAGGACTCGAGCGTCTCGAGGTTTTCGAGGTCGCCGATGTGGTGGCTGACGAAAGCGAGATCGCCGTGCGTGATGCAGAACGTGTTCTTCAGCTCGGCGCCGCAGGCGAGAATGTCGGCCTCGGACACGAACGTCGTCTTGATCGGCGCCGGCGCGTACCCGCGCGAGCGGCGCAGGACCAACTCGCGGCCCGCGTGCACACGCGTGACCGTGTCGTCCGCGCGCATGTGAATGCGGCGGTCGTGCAGCAGGAACAAGTCCGCGATCGAGCCCAGCCGGTCGAGCGCGTCCGCGTCGTCGTAGCAGATAGGCTCGTCGGAGACGTTGCCGCTCGTCATCACGAGCGGCCGGTCGAGCCCTTCGAACAGCAGCCAGTGGAGCGGCGTGTACGGAAGCATGAACCCGAGCGAGTTCACGCCCGGCGCGATCGCGTCCGCGCATTCTGCAATCGCGCCGGACCTCCGGTGCAACAACACGATGGGCCGGCGCGACGAGACGAGAAGTGCCTCCTCCTCGCTCGAGACGACGCAGTACTCGCGAACCATCTCGATCGACGCCGCCATGAGGGCGAACGGTTTGTCCTCGCGATACTTTCGCCGCCTCAAGCGCTCGACCGCGCCGGCGTCGAGCGCGTCGCATGCGAGGTGGAATCCCCCGATGCCTTTGAGCGCGAGGATGTGCCCTTCTCGGAGCAGAGAACGAGCGCGGCCCACGACGTCCACGTTGGATTCGAGTTCCCCGTTGGGACTGTGCCCTCTCGAATCCGCAAGGTAGACGCGTGGGCCGCACGTCGGGCACGCCGTCGGCTCGGCGTGAAAGCGGCGGTTGAGGGGGTCACGATACTCGGCTTCGCAGGCGTCGCACATTGCGAAAGCTCGCATAGTCGTCTTCGCGCGGTCGTAGGGAACGTCCTCGATGATCGTGAAGCGCGGCCCGCAGTTCGTGCAGTTGATGAATGGATAGCGATAGCGCCTGTCGGACGGATCGAGCATCTCGCGCAGGCAGTCGGCGCACGTCGCGACGTCGGCCGAGACGGGAACGAACTTCTGGCCGCCCGCATCGCTCTCGACGATCCGAAAGCCGTCGAAGAGGGCGGGCACCGCCGGAGTCGCGAGCTCGCTTCGCTCGATCGACTCGATCATGGCAAGCGGCGGCGGATTCGAGGCGATCTCGTCGACGAAGCGCTCGATCGCGGGGCGCTCTCCCTCGACGTCGATGAGCACTCCGGTCCCGTTGTTGAGCACCTGTCCGCGCAGGTCGCACCGGGCCGCCAGCGAGTAGATGAACGGCCGGAACCCGACGCCCTGTACGATCCCCCGAACGAGGATTTGTGAGCGAGTGGTCATGGTTTAGAAATCCACGAATACACACGAATAGACACGAATGTTCTGCCTCTGAATATTTGTGTGTATTCGTGTGAATTCGTGGATTAATCCCCTCCCCGCGATCGAAGGAACTCGAACCACGCGTCCATCCCCGCGCCCGTTTTGGCCGAGAGCTCGAAGACCCGCATGCCGGGGCGGACGGCTTGAATGCTGCGATGCGCGGCCTCGCGATCGAACTCGACTGCGGCCGCGAGGTCCATCTTGGTGATGATCCCCACGTCCGCGGTGTTGAAGATCGTCGGATACTTGAGCGGCTTGTCCTCTCCCTCTGTCACCGACGTGAGGACGATCCGAGCCTCCTCGCCGAGATCGTAGCTCGACGGACAGACGAGGTTGCCGACGTTCTCGACGAAGAGGAAATCCAGCTCGTCGAGGCGCCAGTCGTCGAGCGCGCGCTCGACCATCTCCGCGTCGAGATGGCAGATGGTTCCCGTGACGATCTGCCGGACCCGGGCCTCGGTGCGCGCGAGCCGCGCTGCGTCGTTCTCGGTCGCGAGGTCGCCGACGAGCGCTCCGACGCGGAACTCCCGTTGCAGCTCGGCGAGCGTCTTCTCGAGCAACATGGTCTTGCCGGAGCCGGGGCTCGAGACGAGGCTGAGCACCGCGACCCCGGCCTCGCGGAACCGCGATCTGAGCGCCCGCGCGCGCAGATCGTTCTGCTTGAGGACCTTCTCTCGAACCTGGACGAGACGTGGTGGCGAGCTCATTCCTGTATCTCCAGCGCGACAACTTCGAGCTCGTTGCCGCGCACGATGTCCGGTGTCGGCGTATCGCACAGTGGGCAGGCGAGCCACTGTGCGGCCGTGAGCGTCTGATCCGCGCGGCAGGTCGGGCAGTGGACGACGACGGGCGACTCTTCGATCACGAGGCGCGCGCCCGCGAGCGGCGTGTCCTCGCATGCCACGTCCCACGAAAAGAGCAGCGCGTCCTTGACCACGCCCGCGAGCCTTCCGAGCTTGAGATGGACCGCGACGACGCGCGCGCCGCCGTGGCGCGCGGCCTCCTCGGTCGCCATCTCGATCATGCTCGTCGCGATCGACAGCTCGTGCATGGGATCACCCCTCACGCCCCACGAGATCGAAACTGAGCTTGAGCTCGTCCTTGAGCTTGAGAGTGCCGGCCGCGACCGAGACGGGCTTGATCCCGTAATCCGTCTGCTTGAGCGTGAACTCGCCCTGCGCGCGGAGCGTGCCTTCGGACAAGGTCAACTGCCCCGTGATCCAGAGCCCCTTTCGCGTTACGCCGTGGAGCGTCAGATCCCCGACGATGCGCGCCTTGTAGCGGCCCTCGACGATCCGCGTCGTCGTGATACTCGTGCTCTGGAAGGCGGCTTCGGGATACCGCGATACGTCGAGCACTTCACCGAGCATTGTGCGCTCCATCTCCTGCCGGTCCTTCTCCTTCACGTCGCCGATGACCTCGAGTGAACCGGTGCGAGCGACGGCGTGCACAGATGCGTCGGCGAAAGTACCGGGCACGAAATGGGCTTCGCCCGTGAAGTCGCCGATCCCGATAGTCGGATTGTGGCCGAGTCCCGCGAGAAGCCCCGTCGCGAAAGCCTGCACTGTGAATGTGCTCTGGCCGGCATCCAGAACGTAACGAACGATCGCCGGTGCGTTTTGGCTCATAACCCCACTAAGAGATCCACGAATACACACGAATTCCGCAATTTCCACGAATTCAGAAAGATTCGTGTGTATTCGTGGATAACTCCCATCACATCGACTTCAGGCTCAGGTAGCGCTGGACGTCGGTTCCGACGGCGGACAGATCCGGAAGCTTTGCCTTCAGATCCGGGAGGATCGCCGTCGCGGCCGTGCCCAGCGACTTGCGCACACTCGGGTGGGTCGCGATCAGACCCGCCCCGAGAACCACGAGGGCGAGGCCGCCGACCAGGTACAACATATCTCTGGTGTCATCCGAGCCGCTGTTCCCATTCTGTGCCATGATTGCTCTCCTTACGTTTGTACTCTGCTCCATCCATCCGTAGCGTGGAGACGAGCGATTCGATCGTCGCGACCGCCTCGTCCACGGCCGCCGCGACCGGCTCGCTCAAGCCCATCACCCCCTCTTCTCCCCCGAGCGTTGCCGGCTCGCATCCTACGAGCAGGATCCGCTCGAGCGTGCCACCCATTGCGACGACCATGCGAAGGACGTTCATCGGATTCATGCTATGCGCTTCGACCGGAGGTGCCTCGAGCTTCGCGCTGTACACATCCGCCAGATCGGGCTCGATGACGTAGATCGTGCCCGGCGCTCCGCCTCTCGGCGTCGCGTCGACGAAGATGGTCACCTCCGATCCGTCGAGCAGTGCGTACGCCAGATCGAGGCCGCGTATACCGAAATCCACCACGCGCACGCCCTCCGGGAGCGGACGGGGCGCGAACCGCCTCGCGACCTCGACGCCGAACCCGTCGTCGCCGAGGAAGATGTTGCCGATGCACGCGACGAGTATGTGCGGAGCGCTCATCCGTCGACCTCTTCCGTACACGAATCTACTCGAATGTCCAATTCGTGTGACTTCGTGTGACTTCGTGGATTCTTCATGCGTTCTCCCCGAGCGGCTCGACCTCTGCGGGCGAGAAGAAGAACCGATGGCCGGGCTGACGCAGTGCGCCGAGATCCCTGCCCGGATCGTCGTCGACGAGGACCGCCAGGTGCGCTCTCCCCTCATAGTCCTGCTCGATGGATTCGATGGTCGCCGTCATACCCGCCAGCGCCAGGTCGAAGATGTCGCCGCCCGCTCGCGGTCGCAGCCGGACACGATCGCCCACCTTCACGTCGACTCCGTCGACCGTTACGTGCTCCAGAAGCGTCCTGTCTTCGAGGAGGTTCCACTCCCATTCGTTCATCGCGTCTCTCCCCCGGACGGGCGAAGCCCGCGAAGCGCCCCGTGGAGCTTCGCCATCTGCTCGGCCGGCAGCGCCTCCGTTCGCTCGAGGATCGCCCGGGTGCGGTCGTCGAGGTGGCGCATGTCGCGCTTCTCGTCCTCGGTCAGCGTCAGGATCCGCAGCATCAGGATCTCGTCGATCTCCGTTCCGTCGAAGAGGTCTCCCGGACTCTCCGGTGCAATCTTCGGATAGTCGTAGAGGATGATGGGCGACGAGAGCATCACGTCCCGTGCGCCTTCCTCGCCCACGAGCACCGGCCACGTTCCGACGTTGTGGCAGGCCGCGACTGCGTCGCGCAGCGCGTCGGGCGGCTCGAACAACGAGACGAACTCACCGTGCCGCACTTCGAGGATCGTATGCGCCGACGCGAGCGCGCGCATCAGCGCCTGCTCGCGGCACTTCCGCTCCGCGTCCTCGAACGAGGTCTGGTTGAGAATGCGCACCGCGACCTTGGACAGCCCCTCGTCGACACGTTCGGCCGTCAACTCGATCGCGCCCTCGACGGACCATTGCCTGCGAACGATCTTTCCGACGAGCTGACCGTTCGAATCGTGGACGGGCTCCGATTCGCGCTGGTCGCCGAAGGAGAACGGCACCGTCCGTGGCTCGTCCACGAGCGCCTCCACGAGGAATTCGGGGATGCTCACTTCGCGTTCGACCGCCTCCTGCCACGTGTGAAAGACCTGCCCGTCGACTTCGAGCGCATCGACGACGCGAAAGTCCGGCTCCGCTCCCGAGGACGACACGACGTCGGCGACCTCGCGCGCCAGCAGATGCAGGAAGCGCACGCGGACCCCGAGCGTCGTGAGTCGGTTCGTCGTCACGAGACACTCCGTCTGCATGCTCCACGCTTCCGTGCCGTGCTGCGCGACGCTGTAGTCGTGCGGACAGAGCACGCCGAAGTTGAAGCGCCTCTGGTTCTTCACCGAAGACGGGCGGTACGGGTAGAGGTTGTACCCCTCGTACAGAACGGCCCTGGCGATGCTCTCGACGAGGGGCCTGGTCATCGCTCCACCTTCTCGTCGGCGTTGGCCAGCAGGCTCTCGAGCGCCTGTTCCCAGGTGGGAATACCGCGACGCATCTTGTACTCGTACAGTCGGTCGAAGGCGTCCCGGCGCAGGCAGAGCCACGCGCTGTTGGGATAGTAGATCTCCATCATGTCCTTCCAGACCTGAACGGGCAGCCGGTATTTCGCCTCCTTGGACCAGGGAATCTGCGCGACCTGAAGGGCCCCGAAATCGGCTTCGTAGAAGATGGTCCCGCTGAACTGCAGGCAGAGGGGAACCTCGCCGTCTTCGAGACCCGCGAAGTACTTCGCCGCCGCGATGTTGAAATCGAACGTGCAGGGCACCGGCAGGTCCACGACCGTTTCGCCCTCGAATCGCGCCACGACGGTGCTCGCGTGCGTCCACAGCATCGTCCGCAGCGTCTGTCCCCAGCGCGCGGGCTCGCCGAAGAGGTCGAGCAGCCGCTCTTGATCTCCCTCGCTGTAGCGCCGGCGCGTCGCCTCGATTTGAATCTGGCACCGCAACGCTACCGTGTGGATTCGCTCCTCGGCGTCCGCGTTCGCAATGCTGAGCCTGAGTATCAACAGCGGAGATGCCGCGAAGGCCTGCGGCTCGGCTCCGAGTACGTGGAAGCTCAGGTCAGGCACGGGAGCGCTCCCGGAAGGAGCTCGAGCGATCCTTCAGCTCGGCGAAGAAACGGGCGATCTCATCCCAGACTTCCGACCCGCCGGAGAGACCACGCCAGTGCATGCGAATCAATCCGACGAGCTTGTAGCACTGGTCGATCGGCACGAGGTAATACTCCGCGCTCGCGGTTCCGCGCGCGCTCCCCACCCGGTTGACGAGCAGGGCTTCGACGTCCGGCTCCATACGCTCGAGGATCGGATTCTCGCGCACGATCTCTTCCCAGGACTCGAGGCTCAGGAGCGACTCGGTCGCTCCCGCAGGACTCGGGTAGAGTGCGACGACTCTTCCCATCGGCGTGTTGTTGAAGAAGAACGCCAGGTTGATCGGAATCATGAGGCTGTCCCACTGCCCGTCGGTCATTCGGAAGTCGGACAGGAGCCGGACGAGCCGCGGAATGCGCCGGTACTTTCCGACGCTCTGGTTCTCGAAGAGGATCGCGCACGGATCGCACGAGCAGACGAGCTTGCGGCTCGCGAGGTCGATCAGGTGCAGATGCTCTTCCGCCAGCGGAAGGCTGCACAGCTCACAGCGCTCGGCCGTGGCGGTCGCGCCCGAGCGCGCGAAGCGACGGAGCGTGGCGAACGCGTTGTTTGGTGGCGGAGGTGTCGATGTCATCCCAGTGTGCAAGCAGGAGCATCCACGAGGGGGCGCGACTGCGCGAATAGACGCGAATGAGAGATTCAGAATTCGTGTCTATTCGTGTGCATTCGTGGATCTCTGTATTAAGTACGTGCCCGCGCCAGTTGCACGAGGCCCGACGCCTTCTGCACCCCCTCGACGTCGATTCCCACCACGTCCGGAGCTGCTTCGTAGATGGCTTCCTCGATCGCATGCTCGAGCGTCGCGGCGGACGAGGCGCATCCGTTGCAGCTTCCCTGGAGCCGCAACCGGACGACTCCATCCGCGATGCCGAGTAGATCGACGTTGCCTCCGTGCGATTGCAGGTATGGACGCACGGAATCGAGCGCTCGCATGACACGCGTCTCGACGTCGAGAGGGTGCAGGCCGTAGAGCAGCAGAAGCCCAGCGACCAGATCGTCGTCCCCGAACCGGTCGACGATCTCACCGCCTGACTCGCCGCTCTCGAATGTGATCTCCATCATCCGCTCTATGCCGGCGGCGTGGATCTCCATCAGCGATTGCATCAGCTCGACGGCGCTGGCCCGCGCATTCGGATCGCCCGCCGATTCGATCGCGCGGACCAGGCCCTCGATTCGTTGCAACCGTTGTCGAAACTCGGCACTCGTCATTGCATCTGTCCGAACATCGGAGAGTGGCGTGTCTCGAGTACCTTGCCATTTCCAAGATACATGTGAACGCCGCACGGGAGGCACGGATCGAAGCTTCGCACGGCGCGCATGATGTCGATTCCCTTGAAGTTCTCCGGCCCGTTCTCCTCGAAGATCGGCGTGTTCTGCACCGCGTCCTCGTACGGTCCCGGCGTTCCGTAGATGTCGCGCGGATTCGCGTTCCACGGCGTCGGCGGATATGGGTGATAGTTCGCGATCTTGCCGTCTCGAATCACGACGTGGTGCGAGAGGACCCCGCGCACCGCCTCGTGGAAGCCGCACCCGATCGCTTCCTCGGGCACCTTGAACTCCGACCAGGTCTTGGTACGCCCCGCGTGGAGCTCTTCGAGCGCCTGCTCCATGAAGTAGAGCGCGGCCGCGGCGGCGTAGGCCTGGAAGTAGGTGCGTGCCCGATCGCGCTCGATCGCGTTGCTCCACTTCGGGATCTTCCACTCGAACTCGACCTCGGGCAGCATCGCGGTCTTCGGCAGGTAGATCTTGACGCTGCTGCCGGTCGCCTTGATGTAGCCGATGTCGACGAGCCCCGCCAACGCCGTCGACCAGAGCCTGGCGATCGGCCCGCCGCCGGTGTCGAGCGCGAGGTGGTCGCCCGTTCGCTGGTCGAGCCACCGTGGCGACATCACCCACGTGTATTTGTTGTCGAAGTCGCGCTTCTGCGGCCTCGGAATCGTCGTCTGGTTCCAGGGATGCTTCTGGTCGATGGGATTGCCGAGGGGATCCGTGTCGACGAACTTCTCGCTCCCGTCCCAGTCGTCGTAGTAGGAGCTGCCGAGCAGGATGCGAATGTTCAGGTTGATGTCCACGAGGCTCGTGGTCAGGAGCTCGCCGTCCACCACGACGCCCGGCGTGACGTACATGGCCCGCCCCCATTCGGCCATGTTCTTGTAGGTGTAATCACACATGTCGGGGTTGTTGAACGAGCCCCAGCAGCCCAGCAGGACTCGACGACGCCCAACCTCCTCGTAGCCGGGCAGTGCTTCGTAGAAGAAGTCGAAGAGGTCGTCGTGCAGCGGAACGACCTTCTTCATGAACTCGACGTATCGCATCAACCGGACGAGGTAGTCCGTGAAGAGCTGGATCGTCGGGACCGTGCCCACGCCACCGGGATAGAGCGTCGACGGGTGGACGTGGCGGCCTTCCATCAGACAGAACGCTTCGCGGGTGTAGCGGCTGACCTGGAGCGTCTCGCGGTAGAACTCGCCTGTGAAGGGGTTGAGCGCCGTCATGATGTCGGAGATCTTCCGATACCCGTGGATGTCCGCGTGCGGAGCGTCGGTCTTCTGTGCCTTGTCCCAGACGCTCGGGTTGGTCTCCTTCACCATCTTCTCGCAGAAGTCCACGCCGACCAGATTGTCCTGGAAGATGTTGTGGTCGAACATGTACTCGGCCGCTTCGCCGAGGTTCACGATCCACTCCGCCATCGCGGGCGGTCTCACACCAAACGCCATGTTCTGCGCGTAGGTGGCGCATGTCGCGTGGTTGTCGCCGCAGATCCCGCAGATACGGCTCGTGATGAAGTGGGCGTCACGCGGGTCCTTGCCCTTCATGAAGATGCTGTAGCCGCGAAAGATCGACGAGGTGCTGTGGCATTCGGCGACCTGTTTGTTGTCGAAGTCGATCTTGGTGAAGATGCCGAGGCTTCCGACGATCCGGGTGATCGGATCCCAGTTCATCTCGACGAGCTTCCTGCTTTCTACGGGGATCTCCTCTTCAGATGCAGTTTTCGTAACCATCGCCGCTCCTTTCCCACTCAGTAGCTCCGCGGCCGGTAACCGGTTGTGAGCTCCGAGCGCGCGTGCCGCCACTTGGGTTCTTTGTTAAGGGTCTGGTTCGTCATACTGCGCAGCGCGGTGATCGCGCGTCCGTAGAGTCCTACGGCAGACGTCGAGATCTTCGCGCCCGGCGGTTCGTCCATGAACGGCATGAACTTGTCGGGGAATCCCGGCATCGTGCAACCGATGCAGATCCCTCCGACGTTCGGACATCCGCCGATTCCGGCCATCCATCCCCGCTTTGGAACGTTGCAGTTGACGACGGGTCCCCAGCACCCGAGCTTGACGATGCACTTGGGTGAACCGTACTCGGTCGCGAAATCGCCCTGCTCGTAGTAGCCCGCGCGGTCGCACCCCTCGTGAACGGTCTTGCCGAAGAGCCAGGTCGGCCTCAGCGCTTCGTCGAGGGGAATCATCGGAGCAAGCCCGGCCGCCTGATAGAGCAGGTAGAGGACGGTCTCCATGAAATTGTCCGGCTGCACTGGGCACCCCGGAACGTTCACGATCGGAATTCCTGCAAACGATCGCCAGTCCCAACCCAGATAATCAGCGAGCCCCATGCAGCCGGTAGGATTGCCCTGCATAGCGTGAATGCCGCCGTAGGTGGCGCAGGTTCCGATCGCGACGACGGCGAGCGCTTTCGGCGCGAGTCGATCGATCCACTCGTTGGTGGTGATCGGCTGTCCCGTCGACGGATCGGTACCGAAGGCTGCCCAATAGCCTTCGCTCTTTATGCTCTCGTTCGGGATCGATCCCTCGACCACGAGAACGAATGGGTCGAGCTCGCCCATCTCCGCTTTGTACCAGTACGTCATGAAATCCTCGCCGACTTCGTAGGCGAGGACGGGATTGTGAAGGTGCACTTTCGGAAGCCCCGGTATCGCTCCAAGGACCACGTCCTCGACGCTCGGCTGCGTCGCTGCCGTGATCGATACCGAATCGCCGTCGCACCCGAGACCCGCCGTCATCCACACGATGTGGACGTCACTCACGGCAGGCGGTCGTTGCGTAACTCGGCCATACGGAGCCGCTTCTTCTGCCATCGCTGCCTCTCCTTTCTCTCAGCGCAGACACGGGGACGGACTGCGCAGGCCAAGGCGACACGGGCTTTACCGCCAACGAATTATCCGCGGCTAATTGGCAAACGTTCGATCGTTACCCGCGAGACGTAGGATCGGTAATTGAGTTACGGAATTGTCGTGGACGGCATTGGTACCGTCAATACAGTAGATCCTTGATGCCGACTCAGTAAAAACCTGAGAAGGCCGCCGAAAGAACAAATGATTGACAAAAGCAATTAATTCATTGACCATGACAATAAATCTAGTGATCAATGATCAGTGGTCAGTCCGAAACACGGACCACTGAGCGCGTGTTTTGAAAGGAGCATGCGAAGCAAGCGGTAGCCTGGAGCCCACAGCGTGAGCTGTGGGAGGGAGCATCGAGGGGGTGACGAGCCTGCCTGGGCGGGCGAGAGCACGCCACGGTGTGTCGCTGTCGCCCGCCCAGGCGGGCTCGTCTCGCCTTTCCACGGTCTCCCACGGCTCACGCTGTGGGCTCCATGCTACCGCCGCCTTCGGCGGCTACCTTTCAAAACATCCACTGACTACTGATCACTGACAACCATCCAGGAGGCGTTTCATGGCAGCGAGTGACGGCACCCAGCCTGAAGTCGAAGCGGTTCGCCGCTTCAACCGGTTGTATACACAGAAGATCGGGGTCTTGAGCGAGGGGCTCCTCGACAGCGAGTTCACCCTCACGGAGGTGCGGGTGCTCTACGAGGTCGCGCACGAAGACGGGCCGACGGCGGCGAACATCTGTAGGGCGCTCGGGCTCGATGCCGGGTACGTGAGTCGAATCGTACAGCGGCTCGAGGCGCGGGGCCTTCTCGAGCGGCAGCGGTCGACGACGGACAAACGCCAGAGCGTGCTCGCGCTCAGCGACGCAGGAGCGCAGACCTTCGCCGATCTCGACGTGCGCGCCAACGCGGACGTGGCGACGCTGCTCGGCGGATTCGGTGAGCGGGAGCGCGCGCGGCTGGTGAGCGCGCTCCGCGAAATCGAGTCGATCCTCGGAACCGGCAGTGAGCGGCGGGAATCCTACGTCCTGCGCACCCACAGAGCCGGGGACATGGGATGGATCGTCCACAGGCACGGCGCGCTCTACGCGCGCGAGTACGGATGGGGCGAGCGGTTCGAGGGGCTCGTCGCCGAGGTCGTCGCGAAGTTCCTCCTCGAATTCGACCCGAGGCGCGAGCGCTGCTGGATCGCGGAGCGTAACGGCGAGATCGTCGGCTCGGTCCTTGTCGCCAAAGAGTCGAGCGAGGTCGCGAAGCTGCGGCTCCTGCTCGTGGAGCCCACGGCGCGGGGGCTCGGTATCGGCAACCGCCTCGTCGAGGAGTGTATTCACTTTGCCCGCAACGCGGGGTACAAGCGAATGGTCCTCTGGACGAACTCGCTGCTCCACGCGGCTCGGCACATTTACGAGAAGGCCGGATTCACGCTGGTGGGCGAAGAGATGGACGACCTGTTCGGACCTGACTCGAAAGCGCAGAGTTGGGAGCTCGATCTCGAGCGGCGATCGGATGCATGAGCTCCTACCCAATCGTTGATAGTCTTGACAGTCGCGCGACGATCTCAATAAGCTCGCGACCTCCCCTTATGTCGATAGCCGAGCCGAATCTTCGGGTGATCTCCCTTCTGCTCGGCGGAGACGAGGCTGCGGCGGCCGACCGTTTGCGACGCCTTGACTCGGCCGCTTTCTCGGACTTTGTCGAGCGCAACAAGCTCCACTTCCTTGTCGGACACCTCCGCCCGATCGACGAGTACCGCGCAGAACAGAGCGCGCGACAACAGGCGCTCGCCGACGAGCTCTGGGCGCTCGCCGATACACTCGAGGCTGCGGGCGTCGACTTCATTCTGCTCAAAGGTCTCTACTTCGCCGATCGCTACTACGGCGGCATCGCGAACCGATTCTCCTGGGACCTGGACGTCCTCGTCCGGCGTGCCGACGCGGCTCGCGCCGACAGACTGCTGCGTCGAAGCGGCTATTTCCGCAGGTCCGCCGTAATCCTCACCCGCGCGCTCACGGCGCATTTCACGCACGCATTCGACTACGGCAACGAGCGGCCCAGGTTCTCGGTCGACCTCCACTGGCTGCTCTCGAGGCACCCGTCCTTCGACGTCGACTACGAAGCGCTTTGGGGCGGCCTCGATCGCTACGACCTGCGGGGCCGCCGGTTTCAGGTGCTGTCGCCCGAGCACGAAGTGCTCTCGAACGCGCTCGCGACCTTCCGGGACATCCAGCGCGGTGCGATCCGGCTGCGGGCATTCGTCGACCTCTATCGGGTGCTCGAGGAGGCCGACTCGGGGCTCGACTGGGAGGGCTTCCTCGAGCGACGGCGCGCCGAACGGGTAGCCGGCGTGACGACGAACATCTTGTCGTTGCTCCTCGACCTCTTCGACTGCGCCGACCGCTTTCCGGGGGCCGCCGGGATGGTCTCGAGCGCGCGGGACCTGATCGTCGCGCCGCCCGGCGGGGTCGCGCACTCGTTGTTCGAGCCGGGCACGGGCGCTCTTTCGAATCGCATGTGGACCTCGCGCATCTACGAGTGCTCGCGCGCAGACGTTGCGACGTGGTGGTTCCTGTCGTGGCCCTTCCGGCAGGCCGTCTATCTTCCAGGCCGCCGATACGCGATCTTCAAGCGGCGCATCCACACGATGAAGCGCAAGCTGCGCGGCGCGGCTGCTCCCCGCGAAGCCCGAACCTCCCAGCTCTGAGTCCGTTCCCGCCCATCCTTTGTGACACTCGAGGAATTGTCATAGGGCGCCATCCGATCTGGACGCATCGCGAGGTAGCATCGGCCCGCCTCCAGTCTCCGCATCACGAAAGGGCGCACCGATGGCTACTCGTCCTTCCCTCGTGCTCATGCTGCTCGTCGCGCTGACGACCGCAGCTCCCTCGATCGCCGGATCTTCTCGCCCGACCGACAGCGATTGGACGAACGTGCAGAAGATCGCCCAAGGCGTCGAGCTCCAGGTCGAGCCGACGCGCGGCAGCTCCGTGCGTGGGCGCTTCATCTCCGCGTCCGACACGGCGCTGAGCCTCTACGTCGACAAGAAGACGTTCGACCTCCAGCGCGATACCGTTCGGCGAATCTACGCCGTCGAGAACCGGTCGCGATCGCGCTCGACGCTTGTGGGCGCGGGGGTGGGTCTGGGCTCGGGCGTCGGCATCGGATTGCTCGTCGTCGCCGGTGGCGACAAGAACTCGGGCGCGAACCTGGCCCCGGTCAGCTTCGGCTTCGTCGGGACGGTCGTCGGCGCCGTGGTCGGGGCGCTGCGAGGCGGGAAACGACGGGGCGAGCTGCTCTACGAACGGAAGTAGTCTCCCCTTGGCGAAATCGACTCGTCGGGTATCATTGACGAACCGAGAGCCAATCATCTTGAGGGAGAAATCCGAGATGAGCGTGGCACCGTTCGCGATCGCCATCGAGCAGGAGATTCTCGACGACTTGAAGCAGCGCCTGACCAGGACGCGGTGGCCGGACGAGGTCGAAGGGGCGGGTTGGGACTACGGCACTAATTCGGCTTACTTGAAAGAACTCGTGCGCTATTGGACCGATGCGTTCGATTGGCGAGCGAGAGAGGCGGACCTCAATCGCTTCTCGCACTTTCGCGCCGACGTCGATGGATTCGGTCTTCACTTCATTCGCGAGCGTGGGAAGGGCGAACGCCCTCTGCCGATCCTTCTGACGCACGGCTGGCCGGATTCCTTTGTGCGAATGCTGAAGGTCATCCCCCTCTTGACCGATCCCGCGGCGCACGGCGGCGACGCAGCCGATGCGTTCGACGTCGTCGTCCCGAGCCTGCCCGGCTACGGGTTCTCCGATAGGCCGAGCGAAAAAGGGTTCACGGTCGGGCACGTCGCCAATCTCTTCGCTCGACTCATGACGAACGAGCTCGGGTACAAGAAATATGCGGCGCACGGCGGCGACTGGGGAAGCAGCGTCACGGAGCGGCTCGCGCTCGATCACGGCGGGTCGCTCGTCGGCATTCATATCACCGACGTCCCCTACTGGCACCTCTTTTCGGTTCCCACGACGGATCTGTCGGAAGCCGAGCGAAACTATCTCGAGACGGGTAAAACGTGGCAGATGACGGAGGGGGGCTACGCCATGGTGCAGGCCACCAAACCGCAGAGTCTGGCCTACGGACTGAACGACTCGCCGGTGGGGCTCGCCGCATGGATCGTCGAAAAGTTCCGAACGTGGAGCGATTGCGGCGGAGACGTCGAGACGCGCTTCAGCAAGGACGAGCTGCTGACCAATATCACGATCTACTGGGCGACTCAGACCGCGAACTCGGCTGCGAGGTACTACTACGAAGCCCAACACGGCGAGCGCCCGAACCCGAACGTGCGTGTCGAGGTTCCGACGGGCGTAGCCATCTTCTCCAAGGATCTCGTGCTCGCGCCGCGCGAGTACGGCGAGCGCTACTTCGACGTCCGGCGGTGGACAGAGATGCCACGCGGAGGGCACTTCGCGGCCATGGAGGAACCGGAGCTCCTCGTCACGGACATCCGCTCATTCTTCCGTCCGTATCGAGCGGCATACGAGCGTCTCTGAAAAACCGCGCACTTCGCGAAATCGACTCCGCCTCACGGCTCGATCAACTGGTTGCGGACGGCGTAACGCACCAGGTCGCTCATCGAGTGGAGGTTCAGCTTCGCCATTACATGGCTGCGGTGCGTCTCGACTGTCTTCACGCTGATCCCGAGGATGTCCGCCACCTCTTTGTTGCTCTTCCCCTCCGCGAGCAGCTGCACGATCTCGCGCTCGCGCGTCGTCAGAAGGCTGAGCGACGCACGGCTCGCATCGCTCGGGGATCCACCCTTGAGGAACCCCTCGAGCATCATCTCCGCGATCCGCGCCGTGAAGAACGGCTTGTGCTGGCAGAGCGTCTCGACCGCCGCGATCAGGTCGCGTCCCGCGTCCGACTTCAGCACGTAGCCTCGCGCACCCGCGTCCAACACCTCTCGCACCAGCTGCTCCGAGTCGTGAACCGAGAGGATCAGCACCTCCGTGTCGGGAACCACTTTGCGGATCTGCCTCGTCGCCTCCAGACCGTTCATCTCCGGCATCGTGATATCCATGATCACGATGTCGGGGTTGATCCGCTTGGCCTCCTCGATGGCCTGCCTGCCCGTTACGGCCTCGCCGGCAACCTCCCAACCCGTCTGTGTCTCGAGCAACGCCCGGATGCCGCGTCTGACGACTTCGTGGTCGTCTGCGATCAATATTCGCACGGATTTCATTAGCTGCTCCTGCGCGGAAGTGTGACGGTCACCGTCGTTCCACTGCTGCTGGACTCGATCTCCATGCGGCCCCCGAGCTGCTGCGCCCGCTCCCGCATGCCGGGGATCCCGACGCCGAGTCGTATGTCGCTGTTTCCACCCTCGTCGCTCGGCCGGGATGCAGTTCCCACGCCTTCGTCCTCGACCGCGAGGACGACTTCGGTGTCCGTCAGCGCCACCCGAATCGAGGCCCTCGACGAGCCCGAATGGCGATGAATGTTCGCCAACCCCTCCTGCACGATGCGGAAGAGCGCCGTCTCCACCTCGGGCGCCAACCGCCCGAAATCGGGAGGCACGTCCAGCTTGACGTGAATGTGGGTGCGGTGGCTGAAGCCCGAGATGTACGACTTCAACGCCGGAGCCAGGCCGAGGTCGTCGAGCAAGGGTGGGTGGAGCAGATAGGAAAGGTTGCGCACCTCGCGCGAGCACTGCTCCGCAAGGGTCAGACTGTCGAGAAGAATGCGGTAGAGATTCGACTGCGGCTCCGGCTTGACGGAGTTCATCAGCAGCGAGAGGTTCATCACGAGGCCCGCGAGGTTCTGTGCCGTGCCGTCGTGCAGCTCGCGCGCGATGCGGCGCCGCTCCTCGTCCTGCACGGAGAGCAGGCTCGCCGTCAGCGCCCGCAGCTCCTCCTCGCGACGCGCCAGCGCGGCCTCGGCCCGCTTGCGATTCGAGATGTCGCGGATGACGGCGATCACGAGGCCTCCACTCTCCGCCTCCATCGGGCTGAGCATGATGTCGACCGGAAACTCGCTCCCGTCCTTGCGCCGGCTGTAGAGCTCGAGCCCAGCACCCATCGGACGGATGCGCGGTCCGGCGAGATACCCCTCGCGGCTTCGCACGTGGCTGTGCCGGTATCGCTCGGGCAACAAGACCTCGATGGGCTGGTTCAACAGCTCGTCGCGCTCGTAGCCGAACATCTCCGTCACCTGCGCGTTGACGCGGTCGATGCGCCCGTACCGGTCGACGACGACGACCGTGTCCGGCGCGGATTCGAACAACCCGAGCAGCATCTGCTCGCTGTCGCGCAGCGCCTCCTCCGCCCGCTTGAGGTCCGTAATGTCGAACGCCACACCGTGAATGAACCAGGGACGGCCGTCGGCTCCACGGACCATCTTGGCCTCGCAGTGGAACCAGACGACGTGTCCGTCGCGCGCGAGGACACGATAGACGGAGCGCAACGGCTTCCCCGTAAGGAACATCTGCGAGGCTTCCACACTCCAGCGAGATTTGTCCTCGGGATGAATGTGCTGGTACCAGCGCACGGGGTCGGTGAGCCATTCCTCCTGCGTGAAACCGAGCAGGGCTTCGATCTGCGGGCTGACGTAAGCCTCGCCAATGCCCCGATCGAGATACGCCATGAAGACGACGGCCGGGATCTGTTCGACGAGGATTCGATATCGATCTATGACGTCGGGCGGCTCCCGGTCCCCGGTGCGCGATTCGCGCATCGCCAGGTCGTCGGTCGGAAAGAAGACGCTCGCCAGCGCGACGAGCATCTCCTCCATCTCGAAGAGGCCGGCCGGCAATGCACCCTCGATGCCAGTCCCTCCGCCCCATTCGTTTGCTCGCGGCTTCATCACTCTTCGCTTCGATAGCCCAAGCCGGAGTATCCGGTCTTGAGCTCGCGTCCGCGCTGCCGCCACGCAGGCTCGCGGTTGAGCGAGGACTGCGTGAACCTCCGCAGCGCGTGGATGGCCTTGCCGTACGTCATCACGGCGTGCGACGAGAGGAGCGACCCGGGTGGCTGGTCCATGAAGGGCATGAACTTGTCCGGGAAGCCCGGCATCGTGCACCCGATGCAGATGCCGCCGACGTTCGGACATCCGCCAATCCCCGCGATCCAGCCGCGCTTCCCGACGTTGCACTGCACGACAGGCCCCCAACAGCCCAGCTTCACGATGCAGTAGCGCGAGCCGTACTCTTCCGCGAACTGGGCCTGCTCGTAATATCCCCCGCGGTCGCACCCTTCATGCACCGTCTCGCCGAAGAGCCACGTCGGGCGTTTGGCTTCGTCGAGAGGAATCATCGGAGCGCGCCCGGCGGCCTGATAGAGCAAGTAGAGAATCGTCTCCGTGAGGTTGTCGGGCTGCGTCGGGCACCCAGGCACGCACACGATCGGAAGCCCACCCCGCGACATCCACTCCCACCCGAGGTAGTCCGGCAGCCCCATCGCGCCCGTTGGGTTCCCCGCCATGGCGTGGATGCCCCCATACGTCGCGCACGTTCCGACGGCGAGGACGGCCCATGCCTTTGGCGCGAGGCGGTCGATCCAACTGCAGGTGGTGATGGGCTGACCCGTCTGCTTGTCCGTGCCGAAAGCGGCCCAGTATCCCTCGTTCTTGATCTCTTCGTTCGGAATCGAGCCTTCGATGACGAGGATGAACGGCTCGAGCGTTCCCTCCTCGGCCCGTTCGAGCAGCGCTATGTACTCGTCGCCGTTCTCGAAGGCATAGAACGGATTGTGGAACGTCACCGCGGGAATGCCGGGAATGCCGCCGAGGACGATGTCTTCGATACTTGGCTGCGTTGCGGCCGTGAGCGCGACCGACTCGCCGTCACAGCTCAGACCCGCCGTAATCCAGAGTATGGTGATCTCGCGGATCGCACCGCCGCCCGTATCCGCCATCGTGCCTCCGCTCGGTGTAGGTCAAGTCAGTGTATAGGAGATCGGCGAATCCACACCAATCCGCCCCTCTGTTCTATTTCGTTTTCGTGAGGGCTCGTGTGGATTGGTCGTCTTCGAGTGCGAGAGCGCTCGCACCGGCGAAGCTCAGAGCGCGCCCTTCGGCAAGCAACGCTTGCGCCGCCTCCGCGCCCACGGCCGCCGTTGCCTCGGCGAGCTTCTGCTCGAAATCGCTCCGCTCCGCCGGCGGAAGCATCGCGTGCACGGAATCCCAGAGCGCGAGCGCCGCTCCAATGAGCTTGAGCGCTCGCTCCATCCGCCCTTGCCTGCATGCGGAATCGGCGAAGCCCCACAGCGTCCACGCGCCATGGTCGCGATCGTTCAACTCGAGATCGAGGCGAAGCGCCCTCGCGTAGTGATCCTCCGCGAGCGCCAGGTCGCCGAGATCGAGGGCCGCCGCTCCGAGCCCCTGGACCACGTGCGCGATGAAGAAGGAGTCCCCGAGCCGCTCCGCCTCCTCGCAACTCTCTTCGTAGTAGCGTCTCGCTCCGGCCGGATCCTTTCGGCGGCCGGCGATCACGCCGAGGTTGTAGAGCGAGACGGCAACGCCCCGCACGTTGCCGAGCGCGCGCGCCAGGGCCAGACACTCCTGCGTCCAGGTCTCGGCCTGTTCGAGCTCGCCGCGATCCATCGCCATGAGCCCGAGGGCGCCGAGCGAGAGCGCGCGGCCCTGTGTGTCGTCGAGCTCGACGAAAATGGCGAGACTCTCGCCGAGGAGCGATTCCGCCGTCGCGAAATCGCCCTGACGGATCGCGGTGACGCCGAGCTCGCGTATCGAGAGTGCGGACAACCGGCGGTTTCCGGTCGCGTGACTGAGGGGGATGGCGGATTCCAGGGCTTCGCGTACCAGTGCGAAATCCCCATGGTGCATCGCGATTTGGGCGCGCGAGAAGTGCACTTCCGCGCGCAGCTCCGGCCAGGATTCCCCCGCCGCCGCGAGCGCTTCCTGAATCCAGACACGCCCCTCGGTGAGGTGCGCGCGAACGCTCCAGAATCGGCCGAGCGCGCCGCAGAGTCCGAGCGCGATCCCGTGCTCGCCACGGTCGAGACTCCAGCGAAGCGCCGCGCGGATGTTGTCGTGCTCCCGTTCGAGGGTGTCTATGGTCGCCATCTCGTCCGGGCCCATGAAGCGCGCCTGGGCGTTCCTCGCGAGGCTCAGGACCCACCGGGCGTGGAGATCGCGCGCCTCGGCCTCCTCGCCGGCGTCGGCGAGTCGCTCGAGCGCGTACTCGCGAATCGCCTCGAGCATCCGGTAGCGCATCACGCCCTCGCTCTCCTCGGCGACGAGGAGCGATTTCTCGACGAGCCGCGCGAGGAGATCTAAGTGCTGAGTGCTGAGTGCTGAGTGCTGAGTGAAGAAATCGTCGTTCCGGGAGTCGGGGTTTTCTAACTCAGCAGCGGCCCGCCGCCCGCTCTTCACTTTCAACTCAGCACTCCAGGCGGCGGAAGCCGCGTCGAGCGTCCACCCGCCCGCGAACACACCCAGACGGCGAAGCGTCGCCTGTTCCTCGCTCGTTAAAAGATCGTAACTCCATGCGATCGTCGCACGGAGCGAGCCGTGTCGCGGTTCCAAGCTCCGTCCCCCATCCGCGAGAACTCGGAGCCTGCTGTCGAGCCGGGTGAGTATCTGCGCGATCGAGAGCACCTTCATACGGGACGCGGCGAGCTCGATCGCCAGCGGAACGCCTTCGAGGAGAGCGCACAGTTTCGCCACCGCCGGGGCGTTTGCGTCCGTGAGAGCAAATCGCGCGTTTCCGAGGGCGACCCTGTCGAGGAACAGACGCACGGCGTCAACGCGGGCGAGCTCCGCGACGCTCGAGCTCAATGCCGTGTTCGGGATCTCGAGCGGGAGGACTGGCCGGACGACCTCGCCCGCGACCCCGAGCAACTCGCGGCTCGTCGCGAGGACTCGCAGCGCGGGACAGCGAGCCAGAAGCGAGCCGACGAGCGCCGCGGCCGCGGAAACGATGTGCTCGCAATTGTCGAGCACGACGACCAGACGCTTCGAGGCGATCTCGTCGCGAAGCGCCTCGGCAATTCCCCGGTCTCGCGGCTCCTGCACGCCCAGGACCTCCGCGATCGTCTGCGCGACGAGCGCGGGATCCGTCAGAGGCGAAAGATCGACGAACCAGACTCCGTCGGGGCTGTCGGCGCGCTTCGCGATACGCGAGGCCGTGCGCAACGCGAACCGTGTCTTCCCGATGCCTCCAGGCCCGGTCAGCGTCACGAGGCGGTGGTCCGCGAGATCGCGGAGGATCCCGGCGATCTCGCGCTCTCGGCCCACGAAGCTCGTCAGCTCGTGGGGAAGGTTGTTAGGGGTCGCGACCCGAGGGGCGGGTTCCGAGATCCGGGGCGCCGACCCCGCCGAATCCCGAACCTCGCGCATAGCCTCCGCCATCTGCGAAACACTCGCGAACCGGCTATCGGGATCCTTCGCGAGAGCGCGCAGCACGACGGCGTCGAAATCGGCAGTGACGTCCGGCGAGGTGCGACTCGGAGGAGGTGCGGGCTGCGTGACGTGCTTGTACAGAACCGCCATCGGGGTTCGCGCTCGAAACGGAGGCTGCCCCGTGAGCATCTCGTGGAGAATGCAGCCCAGCGCGTAGACGTCGGTTCTCTCGTCGACAGGTCCGCCCTCCGACTGCTCGGGCGCCATGTACTGCGGCGTGCCGAGGATCACGTCGCTCTGCGTTACGCGGGACTCCGTGGCATCGTTCCCCTGAAACCATGCCAGACCGAAGTCGAGTACCTTGGCGCGCTTCCCCGCGTCTCCCTCGCCCTCCAGCACGACGTTGCCGGGCTTGAGGTCGCGATGGACGATGCCCGCGGCGTGCGCGTACGCGACGGCAGCGCAGATGTCCGCCATGAGGCGCTGCACGACGTCGACGGGAAGCGCGCCACGACGCTCGATCTCGCTGGCGAGTGTCGGGCCTTCGAGGAGCTCCATCACGAAATACGGGCCGAGCTGCGGCACACTTCCGAAGTCGTGAATGGTGACGATGTTCGGGTGATTGAGGCGCGCGATCGCGAGCGCCTCTCGCCTGAACCGCTCCTGCATGTCGGCGCGCAGGACCGCGGAATGTGTGAGCACTTTGACGGCCACGGCTCGACTGAGCGCGAGCTGCGCTGCCTTGTAGACGACTCCCATGCCCCCCTCGCCGAGTCTGGCATCGAGGCGGTACTTGCCGTCGAGAACGGCCCCGAGAAGTGGGTCGTCTGGAGGAAGTCGGGTAGCGCCCATCGGCACGATGATACCCCCTGCCATGGGTTTGCCCTCCATGATCTGCGACGCTGCCTGGCGTACGTGCGGCGAATTCGTTCGCAACAGAGGCGTCGCGCGCGTCGAACATGTCGTCGACATGCGAGGAGTCGGCACACACGACGAGGTTGCGGCGCTGCGGTGCGCGCTCGCGGCGCGGGCAGCCGGGTGGGGCCTGTACGAGGGCCCGCACCACGTCGCGGGGCTCGCACCGGAGACGCTCGAGCTGATCGGGCGTCCAGGAGCTGTCGTGCTGCGCTCGGCCGAGGGCGGGCGCATCTGGAGGATCGTCGGATGGGAAGAGCGCGGTGGCGAGCTGCGCATGCAGGTGCGTGGCGCGTTCGGCCGCGCGGACTCGGTGGTGCGTGTTCGCAGGGACGGCGCGGGCACCACGCTCTGGGGACCCGACTGGTTCGAGGAAGGGGTCGTGCGCGAGCTCGAACGGTGGGGAACGCCGTCGCTCAAACGGCGCGAGGGGCGCCTCACGGGCAGTGTCCATGACGGGCGCACGTCGATCGCTTCGGTCGTCGCCATCGCCCCCGACGCGACGATACGCGTCGACGACGCTCTGGCCGCCGCGCTCGTCGCGCAGGCGCGCGTCCAGGAGCGAACGGGCAGACCGCGCGAGGTGCTCGTCTTCTCGGCGCCGCCGACGTCTCGGGCCATCGCGGAGCGCCTCGCGTGGCTCGCGCCGTCGTCGTTGAGGCTCTTCGACCTGACAGCCCCCGGCGTCGAGGTCCGCCCGCACGATCAGGGCGACCTTCTCGTGAGCGCGCCGATCCGGCTGCGCACGCGTCTTCGACCACCTCCTGCCGTCCCTCCCCATGTGTTCTATCGCCGCCAGCCGGAGCGATGGCTCGCATCGCTCGTCGCGGACAACCCGACCCTCGTGGATCCGGTCCTCGACGCCAGGCATGTCTACGAGCAGGTTCCCGCACGCCGGCGCGGATCGCGAGAGCGAGCCGACCTGCTCGCGGTCACGAAGAGCGGCCGGCTCGCGGTGCTCGAGTTGAAGGTCTCGGAAGATCGCGCGCTGCCGCTCCAGGGCCTCGACTACTGGGCTCGGGTTCGATGGCACCACAGCCGGGGCGACATCGCGCGCCTCGGCTACTTTCCCGGCATCGCCCTCGACCCGCGCCCGCCACTGCTCTACCTCGTCGCGCCGCTGTTCCGGCTCCATGCGAGCGTCGGCGTCGTCACAAACCTCTTTCGACCCGAGGTCGAGACGATCGTCGTGGGCTTGCGGTCCGATTGGCGAAAGGGGCCGAGGGCGTTGGCGCGGTGGATCAGTAATCAGTGATCAGTGGTCAGTGGTCAGTGTCTGACTGACAACTGACTACTGATCACTGACCACTGGGGAAGAGGCGGCGATCGGAATCGAACCGATGGTGGAGGTTTTGCAGACCTCTGCCTTACCGCTTGGCTACGCCGCCTGGTCGGCCGGGATGCTATGTCGCGCACCGTGAGGGTGTCAACAGTACCCGGAGCGGTAGCGACGGGCTCGACCGGGAGCGATAGCGACCGGCAGCTTTCCGGTCGCTATCGCTCCCGGTCGAGCCCGTCGCTACCGCTCCGGGTACTGTCCCATTGTGGCGGCAACAGCCGTCGCCTCCCGTCCGCTGTCTTCGAGATGCCGGGCTCGTCGAGCCCGACGCGGTCCCAGAGCTTGCACGTTACCTGCTTGTGCATCTGGTCGAGCCCTTCGCAGTAGTTCGTGTAGTTGCACCGGCGGACCTGCTCGCCGAAGCCCAGGCGCGTCTTGAGGAACCAATCCGGGTCGGCGAGCGCCTGCCGCGCGAAGGCCACCACGTCGGCCTCGCCACCGCGAAGGATTCGCTCTGCGAGGTCGAAGGTTCCGATGCCGCCCGAGGTCACGACGGGCGTCGAGAAGCCGCCCTCGTTGATTGCGGCCTTGATCGCAGCGGCGAGCGGGACGTTGCGGCCGTAGGGACCACGCTCGTCCGAGAGATAGGTCGGCATGCACTCGTAGCCGCTCGGCCCCGTGTACGGATAGACGGCATGACCGACCTTCGGCTGCTTCGCGTCCTCGAACTTGCCGCCCTTGGAGACGGAGAGATAGTCGAAGCCGGCGCGGGCGAACTCGCGGCCGAAGTAGACCGCGTCCTCGATCCTGTTTCCGCCTTCGATGACGTCGTCGCCGAGGAAGCGCGTGCCGACTACGTAGTCGTTGCCGACACGCTCGCGGACGGCGCGGTAGACCTCGAGCGGAAGACGAACGCGGTTCTCGCACGGTCCGCCGTAGCCGTCCGGGCGGTTGTTGCGAGCGCTCAGGAACGACGCCATCGTGTAGGCGTGCGCGTAGTGCAGCTCGACGCCGTCGAAGCCCGCTTCGCGCGCCCTCGCGGCCGCCGCGGCGAAGATCTCCGGGAGCACTTCGGGAAGGTTCGCGACGTGCGGCAGGTGCATGTCCGTGACGCGCTCGCGGTAGCCGAAGCGGAGCGACTCGACCTCGCGCTCGGTCATCACGCGGTCGTGAGTCTCGTCCGGCGCGCCGGCGAGGAAGGCGCGGATCTCGGCTTCGTCCGCGTCGAGCCAGCGCTCCTCGCCGGTCGATTCGGCGAGCCGCTCGCGGTGCTCGGGCGTGATGGCGAGGAATCGGGCGAAGTACTTGTCCTTTTCGGGACGGCGGCGGACGGAGAGGAAGTCGATGATCTGAATGAACAGGCGCGTGTGGCCGTCGCTCTCGCGCCGCACGGTCTCGACGAGGTCGCGCAGTCCGGGAAGGAACCGGTCGTGGCCTATGCGCAGCAGCGGGCCGCTCGGGATATCGCGCACGCCCGTAGCCTCGACGACGAGGGCGCCGGGGCGTCCTCTGGCGAAACGACCGTACCAGTCGAGGTTCTCCTGCGTGACGAAGCCGTCCTCGGTCGCGCGCCACGGAACCATGGCGGGCACCCAGGTGCGGCTCTCGAGCTCGAGACGGCCGATGCGAACGGGACTGAACAGGAGCGCGCGCGCGGCCTCCTCGGCCGTCGGCCAATGCGCCTCGGGGAGCGGATGTCGGATGGATTCTTCAGGATGCCACATGGTTGGTAGTCGGTAGTCGGTAGTCGGTAGTCGGTTCCGTGCCCAAGGCTTCCTTTTCGCTCGAAGCGTGTGACTTATTGAAGGTCACGAAAGTGAGTATCGATTTGAAGCCTGCGGAGCAGGCGCCCACTTCGTGTCGCAAGCCCACAGCGTGAGCTGTGGGAAGCGGTCGATGAAGTGAGGAGCGTGCGACAGCACCCAGCCAGAGCACGCTGTCGCCCGCCGTGCGGGCTTTGGATCCTTTGGCGTCCCACCCACTGCTCACGCTGTGGGCTTGCGACACGAAGTGGGCGCCTGCTCCGCAGGCTAGGATTATTAACCACCTTTCGTGACGCTCAAAAGGTACAGATCCGACTGCCGACTACTGACTACGGGCTACCGACCACCATACAAGCGCCAACGCCCTTTTGGCCAGAAGCGCCGCGGGCGGCCCGCGTCACACCTCTACCTCGGGACATCCTTCCTCGCGGCGCCTCGCGAAGTACCCCGCCGCCCAGGCGTGCATTCCCGGCTTGTCGCTCGCCCATTCCCAGCAGCCGCTCTCGCTCAAACGCAGGTCTGCTTCCGGGTCGAATGCGAACTCCTTGAGCATCGCGTGGCGGTTGGTGTAGTCCCTGTCCCTCCAACGTCCGTGCCACCTGTGCAGGACGGTGCCCGGAACATATCCGATCCGGCCCTGTGCGTCGCGGTAGAACTCCTCCGCCCAGCGGACGAAGTGGTGGTGATGAGGCGTGTCTCTCCCGAGCGACCAGTCCACACAGGCCGACGCCCAGTTTCCGCACGCGCCGTGCGCGAGCCAGTGGTCGCCACCTCCGACGATGCATGCGTCGTAGAGACCATGCCGGTCGAGCAGCTCGCGGCGGATCCCCCATGCCCAGCCCGCGTGACCGTGCGTCAGGTAGGTGCCCTCCGAGACGGAATTCGGCTCGCTCGCGTAGGTCGCTGCGAAACCCTGCAAGATCCTGCCTTCGCCCTCGTATGATGTCGCGCCCTGTGGAAGGAGTATTCCCTCCGAGAAGGGTTGAACCATCGCGAAGTCGTCGAGCATTCGCGACGTCTCCACCGCCCAGTCGGCTTCCTCGAAGTAGATGTCGAAGTCGATACAGACGACCTTCCGGCATCGCTCCGGGAGCTGCGCGACGACGATGTTGAACAGCCGTTCCTTCTGCCACATCACGTCGTCGGCCCGAACGCGGATCATGTCGGAAGAGTCGGGCAGCTCGAACTCTTCGTCGCCGAAGGCGCACTCGATGGTCACGAGGTGAAGGCCGCTCGACGCCATCATCTCGGCGAAGTCCGCGTAGTTTCGCTTCTTGCTCTCGTATCCGGCGGGGTTGAAGTACGTGGTCACAAGACAGAGATCGTCCGCGGGCTCGTACGTCTGGGCCGCTCGAACAAGGTACATTGAGACTAATTCCCCGCCAGTAGAATAGTGTTCATTAAGCTTCGGCCGCTGTGGACACTCATAATAACCAAGGAATCATGCGCGGCGAAATACCGACCGTGCGAAGCTCAGTTCGCCCCGCGTGAGCGCCCCATGAGTTTCCGCTGAATTACGACGTGGCCGACGAGGGCGGCCGCGACCAGCACCGACGCCAGCCAGACGAAGGGAAAGTAGGCAACCCAGGTATTCAACTGCCGTGGCTCCGTCCCGAAGGCGCCCACGGTCGGCGTCGAAACGAACGCGATCCCGACGATTACCGTCAGCAGCACGAAGCCGAGAATGTTCCAGGCCGCCACGACCTTCGTCGACACGATTCCGCGTGCGTACAGGAGCGCCACCACGAGCGCCAGCGTCCCCGTCACTATGTCGAAGTTGTACCCCGAGAAGGACATCTGGACTGGCATGACGCCTTCGTCGGCGGCGCGGTGCATCACGAGCTCGAGCGGCAGGCGGAACCCCTGCGCCGCGACGAGCCAGGCGAGCGGCAACTGGCCGAGTCGATCGCCGATCCGCGAGAACCCGACCAGAAGTCCCAGCACGATCATCACGACGACCATCACTCCGAACGGCGGCGGCCGTAGGTCGAAGCGCGCGAGGAGGCCCGAGCCAGCCACCGCCCCTGTGCCCGCCATCCAGAGGCCGATCGCCAGCGCGGCCGCGGCCGCCCGGCGCACCATCGTCGGTCCGTCCTCGCCGCTGGCGCGCCCCGCGACGGCGTAGCCCGCCACCGCGAGGAGCGCGACCACGCCCGCGAGCCCCGCGATGCCGAACGTGACGAGAAAGGAGGCTTCGGGCTTCATTGACTTCTGGAAGTGGCGATCAGGGCACGATACCGCAGAGCGATCCACGAATACACACGAATACACACGAATATCAGAAAGAGAATATTCGTGTGTATTCGTGGATCGCTCTTCAGCGGGAATTGAACTCGAGGAGACTGTGGATGACCATCACGAGCTCGGCGGGCTCGACGGGCTTTGCTACGTGCATCTGGAAGCCCGCGCTGAGCGCCCGCATTCGGTCTTCGAATCTCGCATAGGCTGTGAGCGCGATGGCCGGGACACGCCCGCCCCGCTCCGGAGGCAACGACCGGATCCTGTTGATGAGCTCGTAGCCGTCTTCGCCGGGCATTCCGATGTCGGACACGAGAACGTCGGGAACCCATGTGTCGATCGCCGCAATCGCGTCGACCGCGCTTCCGGCGGCGCGGACCTCGGCCTCGCACTCCTCGAGCATCACGGTGAGCATCTCGCGCGTGTCGGGCTCGTCGTCGACGATGAGCACGCGCACCCCCTCGAGCATCGAGAGACTGTCGACACCGCGCACTTCGGCCGGAGCCTTCGACACCACCTGCGCTTTGACCGACTCGCGCCGTATCGGCATCACCGGGAGCAGGACCACGAAGGTTGCCCCCTTGCCCATGCCTTCGCTCTCGGCCCGCACCGTCCCACCGTGCATCTCGACGAGGTGCCTGACGATGGCGAGGCCAAGCCCCAATCCACCCTGCTTGCGCGTGATGCCCGCGTCCGCCTGTCGGAACCGATCGAACACGTGCGGCAGGAACCCCGAATCGATTCCCTGCCCCGTGTCGCTCACGGCGATCTCGACGTGTGACTCGACGCGGGCCAGCTGCAGTTGGACCTTGCCGTGTTTTGGAGTGAACTTGATCGCATTCGCGAGGAGGTTCCAGATGATCTGTTGCAACCGCTCGCGATCGCCCGAGACGAACCCCGCGCCCGAATCGACGATCGTGTGCAATCGAATCTCCTTCGCGTCGGCGGCGGGACGGATCGAGTCCATGGCAGTCTGGATGACGGGGTCGAGGTCCACGGGCTCGACGCTCAGTCGAAGCTTGCCGGTGATGATGCGCGAGACGTCGAGCAAGTCTTCGATGAGCTGCGCTTGCGAGAGCGTGTTCCGCTCGACCGTCTCGAGTCCGCGAGCGAACGCCTGCTCGTCGAGCCGGCCCGAGCGAAGCAGGCGCGTCCACCCGAGCATGGAGTTGAGCGGCGTGCGCAGCTCGTGCGACACCACCGCCAGGAATTCGTCCTTCGCGCGGTTTGCCTCCTCGGCACGTTGACGCGCTTCGTCCACGATCGTCTTCTCGCGCTCGATCGCCTCGAACAGACGCGCGTTGTCCATGGCGATGGCGGCCTGCGCCGCGACGCCGACGAGGATCTGCTCATGGCTCTTCGTGAAGACCTCCGGCGTCGCATGGCCGAAGAAGAGCCCGCCGAGTACCTCCCCCGATCGCGAAGCGACCGGCACGGCAAGGTAGCTGCGCACGGGGAGGTGGCCCTGAGGCATTCCGTAATGGGGCGCGCTCTTGCCGTAACGGGGGTCCTGCGTGACGTCGTCGAGGCGTACGACATGCTCCCCCTTGAAGGTCGGATCGAAGATCTCCGTGTTACGCGGCATGGGAAAGCCCTCGAACGCCTCTCGCGGTGCGCCCGAGAGTGCGTAGAGCCTGTAGGACTCACTCTTCTCGTTCAGGACGTTGTAGAAGAAGGCGCCGAATTGGGCTCCCGTGAGTGCCGTTGCTTCGTCGGTGATCGTTTGAACGAGACGGTCGAGACTCAACTCGGACGCGATCGCGGCGCTCATGCGGTTGATGGCTTCGAGGGTGTGGGTCTCCTGTTCGAGCCGCTCGTGCTCTTTCGCGAGCTCGAGCTCGACCCGCTTGCGGTCCGAAATATCGTTGATGATGGCAACGTAGCCCCTGACCCGGCCGCTTTCGTCGACATCGGGCGCATACGCACAGTGCATGTAGCGCCGCCCACCGACACGGTACTCGATGTCGGCCTCGTACTCGATGGAACGACCAGCGAGGGCGGCCTCGGAATATTCGCGAATTGCAGCGTATGCCGGCTCGCCGAGAACCTCGGAAATGGTCTTGCCGATGATCTCGTGGGGCTCGAGCTCGAAGCGCGCTGCGTATGCCTTGTTGACGAATCGGAAGCGGTTGTCGGGATCGCAGTAGGCGATATACGCAGGAGCAACGTCCGTAATGAGGCGAAGTTGCTGCTCCCGCTCGCGAAGCTCGTCCGTCGAATCAACCGAAGACTCTGACATCCGCATGGGTCCTTTCCACGTTAACACACGTCTCTGTGAAATAGGCCCAAGAGTCCGTCTACTTCAACGAACGCTTACTGACATGAGACGCCGGACGTATCGAAGAAAGCAAGACACATCGCAGCAAGCAGAGCCGCGACCGGAGGGAGCGGGAACGTTCATGGGAGAGTCTTTCCCATGAATGTTCCCGCTCCCTCCGGTCGCGGCTCTGCTTGCTGCCGGTGTCAGTCGTTGGCAGGCAATCGGTCGCGACGGGCCCCGCGGCGTCCGTCGAACCGCTCGCGCGTCTTCGTTTTCAGGTCGCGGGCCTTCGCTCGCTGCTCGGGTGTGAGCACCTCGCGGATCGCGAGGCGTACCTCGGATGCTCGCTTCATGAGCGCTGTCTGCGCGTCGCCGAGATCCTGCAATCGGGCGTCGACGACCGATTTGTCGAGGGACTCGGCCGCGTACGCGTCCTCGAGCGCACGACGCTTGTCGGCGACGTTCTGGCGCGCGGCACTGATGGCTTCGGCGTGTTCGGACCTGATGGCTTCGATACGCTGGCGCTGCTCGGCGGTGATTCCGAGCTCTTCGGCGATGCGCTCGCGGAATGCTTCTCCGCGTCGCTCACGGAACCGTTGGCCACCGGCAAAGGCGGAGAAACCTGACAACAGCATGACCGCGAGGAGCGCGATTGACAGACCGGGTTTACGGAACATGTACTTCATTGACGTTCGATCCTCCATGAAAATCGGCGCCCATAAGACGCGGCGAATGCCTTCGAAGTTTGGGGAAGTCTCGCCAACTGCACCCTGTTTGACAATGCCGAAGGCCGGTCCGTAGAGTCTTTGAGCGATGAGGGCGATCGAATCTCACAGCGCTCGGATAGGCAGCTCCGCAGGCCGCGTCAGCCCTCTGCTATGCGCACTCCTGTGCGTCGCTCCCTGTTCCGCGACCGACGGGCGCTGGTTCCTGAACCCTCTTCCCACGGCGGCGCCGCCCTCCGAGGTGGCCTCCGTTCGGGCACCCGAGATGCCCGACGCGCGGCAAGACCCGTTCGTTGTGCTCGCGCCCGGAGTCGTCTCCCAGACCATCTCGCGGCCGAAGCCTCCGCAATTGCGGACGGTCGAGCGCGTCGACGCGCTCGCGGTTCGGACCACCCAGGTCGCCTCCCGCCCGGCACCGCCCGATGGCCCGTCGCGACCGCTTCGCGAGACGAGCGGGCGCGACACCCACCTTCGCGTCTGTGTCCTACTGATCTAACGACGCTCGCCCTCCCCAAGCCTCGAATGAATGCCGCAGCGCCGGCGCGCATCCGCTTTCTGCCGCGCCTCCACTCGGCGCGCGAGCTGGCCGAAGCGATCGAAGACGGCTCGCGTCACGGGTTCGCAACGCTCCGCACGGAGCACCTGGCACACCTCGAACAGCGCGACGAGGTATTCGCGTAAGGAGAATTCAGATGAGTCTCTTGGGTCATACGGTAACCAATGCGCTCGGCCGGAAACGCACCTGCCCGAGCTGTAAACGCGTTCAGGTCGTCGCGCAGGTGAAGGCCCGCTCGACGGTGAAGTGCAAGTTCTGTGGCGCCGACGTCCCTCCACCGAAGCGGTAGTCGGTAGTCGGTTCCGTGCCCGATGCACACGCTTCGAACAAAGCGTTCAATTGGGACACGGAACCGTCTACCGACTACCGACTACCAGATGGTCCGCCAGGCGGAGGGTCAACGCGACGACCGTGAGCGTCGGATTCGCCGTGCCCGATGCCGGAAAGACGCACGCTCCCGACACGTAGAGGTTCTCCATTCCGAACACTCGGTTGTTCGCATCGACGACGCCCGCGCTCGCGCTTCCCGCCATGCGACAGGTCCCCGCCGGATGCATCCGCCACTCCATCACGCGGGGAATCGACGCGGGATCGCGAGCGAGCGACGCTAGGTACCCGTCGTATAGCTCGGTTCCCCTCGCGAACGTCGCGCGATCCAGGTCCGAATACGCGAAGGCGAGGCTCGGGACCGGGTTCCCGAACGGATCCTGAACCGAATCCGAGAGCGATATCCTGTTCTCGGGCCGCTCCTCGATCTGGGGCTGCAGCTTCCACGATACGTCGGCGCGGACCTTCGACGTCGTGATCTGCAGATGAGCCGCGTCGACGCCCTCGCCGCGAAGACGATCGTTGTAGAAGTAGGTGCGATGCGTTCCAACCGTCGCGTCGACGCGCGTCCGAGGCTCGAACGTCGCCGTGACGCTCGGGTGCTCGTTGAAGTGCCTTCCGACCAGCCCGCTCGCGTTCCCGAGCCCGTCGGGAAAGAAGTTCGATCGCGACAGGAGCAGAAGACGCGCGCTCTCGACGACTCCCGCGGCCACGACGAACGTGCGCGCTCGAATCTCCTCCTCGACTCCGTCGGCACCTTTCGCGACGGCATGGTCGACGGTCGCGCCGTCGAGGGTAACGAGGCGCGTCACCTGGCGGTTCGAGAGCAGCTTCGTCCCCCGCATGGCGAGGAACTCTGGAACCTCGCGCTCGAAGAGCCGCACGGGCCCCTGCCCGCCGTCGCGCACGGACCGGGCGACGCGAAAGAACGGAAGCGGGTCGCCCTGGAAGTAGCGCGCGGGGCTGCGATACGCGCCGTGCTTCTCGGTCGGATACGGACAGCTCCGTGGCGGCTCCGCACCCTCGATGAATGGGTGGCCGACCGTCGAGAGCGACTGGTCTGCCTCGCAGTAGTACGGCGCGAGCTCGTCGTAGGTGAGCGGCCAGTCCGCGCCGATTCCGAACCTCGACCGTTGCTCGAAATCCGACGGCGACAACCTCGTCACGTTGCCCGTCCACTTGAGGCTCGTTCCGCCAACCGAGATGCTTCGCGACGAGTTGATGTCGTAGACGACCTCGCCCGTGTTAATAAAATGAAACCGACCCGACGGGTCCCTCGCTTCGAGCCCTCGCGTCGTGCTGCGCCCCGCCTCGACGATCGCCACGCGAAGGCCTCGCCGCGCCAGGCGAAGCCCGAGGAAGACGCCCGCGAATCCCGAGCCGACGATGCACACGTCGAAGTCGGCTTTCCCGCCGCGCACGACGAACGGGAACCCGATGCAGGTGCCAGCGGCCGCGCCGACCGCGCCAGCCATGAACCGTCGCCTCTTCATCTCACGCCTCCACACGTCCGTCTCCCAAGGGTTCACTATCAGAACCAGGAGCATCCCAGAAGAGGAAACGAGGGGGAGGTCGGATACAGAGCCCGGTGTCGCGTACTCGTGAAAGGAGCAAGACCCCAGAGACGGAGCCCGACAACCGTCTGCAGCGGAACGCGAACCGGACCTCCGGTCGCCCCTGGCCTACTTCCCGAAGAACTGGATGAGGTTGCCGGCGTTGTCCTTGACGATGACGTTCGCCCGCTGGTTCCCGCGCGCGGGGTACGGTCCGAAAGCGATCTCGACGTTCCGCTCCTTGAGCGTCGCGAGCGTCTTGTCGAAATCCGCGACGATGACGCCCGCTTTGAACACTCCGTGGACGTAGATATCGCCCTTCACCTCCGGAGCGGCTTTGCTCATGGGCGCCGCGGCGTCCAACTGAATCAACTCGACGATCAGGCCGCCGCCCTCGAGCACGGTGACGGCGGCCCCGTCCCTTTTCGGCTCCTGCATCACGACCTTCAAACCGAGCTTCTCCGAGTACCACCTGGCGCTCGCGTTCACGTCCGCGACGGACAATGCGAAGAAGGCTCCCGTGGCAGTCAGTGCCGGCTGCACGGTCGTCGACGAGGCGGACTGATTGGGGGTTCCGGTCAGTATCGTGAGACCCAGCAGCAAGCAGATCGCGTTCATGAGTCGCTCCTTGAATGGCGGCAGCCACGGCTTCGGGCCTCACCGTAGCACGAGCGATGCTGGGGCCACGTAAAAGCTTGTAAACCCTGGAGACTGCGGATCTTACTGGATGAATTCACACCCAGGTCTTGACGCGAGAAGATCCGAGGAAGGATTTGCGAAGCCACCGCGTTTACCCTCTTCGGCGTCACATATTTATAGTGCTCTTCAGAAGGAACTTCATGCACAGGCATCAAAAACTTCGGATCGCGCGCACGTTGACGCTCCTGCTCGTCGTCGGCTGTCTTACAACTCCGAATTCGGAGGCGGGTATACCCCTCCCCTCGAACTATGTCTTCGCGACGTACCTCGGCGGCTCCCTCGTCGACGATTCCAGGTCGGTCGTGGTCGCTCCGGACGGAGGGATCTATGTCGCCGGGGTCACGCAGCGTGGGGACTTTCCCAACGCTCGACGATCCATAACACTTGGCCCGGGCGGCGGTCCCCTCGACGTATTCGTGGCGAAGCTCACGCCATCAGGCACGGCGCTGGAGTTTCTGACTGTCATTGGCGGTACCGGGGAGGAGCGTGTCGGGGGCGCGACGCTCGACGCGCAGGGAGATCTGCTCATCGCCGGCACGACGAATTCTGTCGACTTCCCGATCGTGAATGCGCCGCAGCCGGCGCTCGCGGGCGGTAAGGACGCGTTTCTCCTACGTCTCAGCGCCGATGGATCGCGGCTCGGCTTCTCGACCTACTTCGGCGGGCGCGGAGACGATGTGGCAACTGGAGTCGTGGCCGGTCTCGAGAACGGGGACACCGCAGGTCCGGCTCTCGCCGGCGAAACGAAATCGCGCGACTTTCCGGCGACGCTCGGCGAGATCCAACCCGACAACACCTTCGGCGGATTCGTCGCCGGGTTCACGCCTGACGGGGAACGCCTCCGTTATGCCGCGATCCTCCACGCCTCTTTCCTTGGAGGTACCCAAGCGCTCACGGCCGACGCGGCCGGTGATACCTACTCCACAGGGCCGTTTTTCATCACGAAGCTCTCGGCAGCCGGAGACCGTGTGCTGCTCGACATTCCGCTCGATAGCGCGGGCGACGAGCAGGGACGGGCAATCGCCGTCGACGCGGACGGCTTCATCCATGTCGCGGTCATGTCCGACCGGCGCAACGAGTATTTCTACGAGACGGAAGTCCGGAAGCTGACCCCCGACGGCACCCACGTCGTCTACAGTCTCAACGTCTCGCGAGAAGGCGCCTATCAAGGCAGGCAGAGCGCTATGCTCGCGATCGATGCTGCGGGAAACGCCTGCCTGGCGATGTTCGAGGACGCGAGCCTCGAGCACTACGCCGGGACACTGACGCGTCTCGATCCCGGGGGCCGAATCCTCACGTGGGTGAACGTTTGCGACGCGCTCCAGGGCGTTGCCGTAACGCCGTCCGGGGACGTGTTCGTCGCGGGCTACAATATATTCACCGATGGCTTCTGGCCGACACGTAACGCGCTGCAAGCCTCGCCGAATGGAGGCCGCGACGCCTTCGTCGCGAGGCTTGCATTCGACATAACGTCCGAGAGCGCCCCCACAATCGACCGTGTCGAGCTCCGGCAGCGGCCGCGCAATCCGTCGAAACTGCGGACGGTCATCACCGGCCGAGACTTCCAGTCCGGGGCGCTCGTGTTCGTCGAGTCGCCTTATCCTTCGTCGGATTTCAAGGTGAAGAGCTCGACACGCATCGTTTCGCGATTCGCGCTTCAACCTCAGGAGCCGATCACCGTGACGGTCGTCAATCCCGACGGAGGCACAGCCACATACGTCCTCGAGCCGTAGGTGAAGATGGGCAGGGGCAGCGCATCCACCCGCGAAGTGGAGAAACACTCCGACGCCAGTTCGCGTACAGCGCTACCCCAGCACCTTCTCAAGTAGTGGCTTGAGGCCCTGGACCGCGGTGCGCTGCATGTAGAACGCGAGGCCGCGCGGGCCGCCGAGCTCCTCGCCGCCTCCGGCGCGTCCCGGCCCACCGTGGACCATCTGCGGGAGCACCGTTCCAGGCCCCGGCGAGACTTCGGCGATCTTCTCGCCCGCGATGTGCAACCGGCCGTTGTGCGTCGCGATCCCGAAGATCATCGCCGCGGCGAAATCGCGGTCGTCGGTGTAGACCGACGAGACGAGGCTGCCACCGCCGAGCCGCACGAGGCGCGCCGCGTCCGCGGCCTCGCCCGAGTACGGCATGAGCGTCGCCACGGGGCCGAAGACTTCGTGCGAATGCACCTCGGCCGCCTTGTCGGGCTCCGGCGCGTAGAACAGCACGGGCGAGACGAAATACCCCCGCACTTCGTCGGCGCCGATCAGCACGCCGCGCCCGCCGTTGCCGTGAACCATCTCGCCGGAGCGCCCGAGGATCCCGAGCCCTTCGCGTACCGAAGCGAGCTGATCGGCCGTGGAGAGGGGGCCCATCCGCACCTCGGAGAGCGCCGGGTCGCCGACTTTCACCGACGCGAGCCGTTCGGAGAGGTCCTCGCGCACGCGCGCGGCGAGCACCTCGGGAACGAAGATCCGGCGAATGGCCGTGCACTTCTGGCCGGCCTTCTGCGTCATGTCGCGGGCCACCTCGCGCAGGAACAGGTCGTACGCATCGCCGTCGGGGTCGGCATCCGAGCCGAGCACGGCGGCGTTGAGGCTGTCGGCCTCGACGTTGATCCGGATCGAGCCCTGGACAACGTTCGCGCGCCCGCGCAGCCGCGAGCCCGTGTCGGCCGAGCCGGTGAAGGCGAGCACGTCCTGGCCCGTCAGGTGGTCGAGCAGGTCGCCGGGCGAGCCCGCGACGAACGAGAGCGCCCCGTCGGGAAGGATGTTCGCATCGACGAAGACCTCGGTCATGCGCGCCGCGACGAGCGCCGTGCTCGTCGCCGGCTTCGAGACAACGGGCATGCCTGCGAGGATCGCGACCGCCGCTTTCTCCGCGTAGCCCCACGCCGGGAAGTTGTAGGCGTTGATGTGAACGGCCGCGCCCGTGAACGGAACGTAGACGTGCTGGCCCGCGAAACGCGGGTTGCGGCCGAGCTGGATCATGTCGCCGTCGAGGAGGAACCGCTTCTCGCCGAGCGTCTCGGCGAGCGCCGCGTAGGACGCGAGCGTGCCCGATGCGCCGTCGATGTCGAACTTCGCGTCGCCCCGCGTGTTGCCGCCGTTGGCGATCGCCAGCTCCACGAGCTCCTCACGGTGCTCGTGGATCGCGGAAGCCATCCCCGCGAGCAGCTTCCCGCGCTCGACGAAGCTCAGCTCGCGCAGCGCCGGATTGCCCTGCGTCCTCGCGTAGTCAAGCGCCGCCCCGAAGTCGATGCCCCTGGTGCTCGTCTCCGCGAGCACCTCCTCGGTCGTCGGATTGACGAGCTTCGCGCGCTCGCCCTCGCCCTCGGCCCACTTCCCGCCAACGTAGCTTCTGAGAATCTTTGTCATGGTTTTAGTGCTGAGTGCTGAGTGCTGAGTGCTGAGTGCCTGCAGATACTCAGCACTCAGCACTCAGCACTCAGCACTTAATTCCGAATGAATTTGACGTACCGGAAGTCGAGCGGCTGGCCGTCGATTCCGCGCGTCGGCGGCGCGATCCAGTTCGCGAACTTGCCCGGCTCGTACACGGGAACCATGAGCGCCTTCACGTACGCGTAGTCCTCCGACGTCGGGAGCCACTCGCCGCGCCGCCTGGCCCATTCGCCCTCGTCGAGCAGCTTGCCCTGTGGGTCGAACGGCATGTTGGCGTAGACGCCGACGAGCCGGTTGAAGCGCTGGGACGGAAGGAACAGACGCTCCGAGTGGCCTGCCTCCGCCAGCGACTTGTTCCAACGGGCGAGCGCCCGCTCGCAGTCCTCCACGTACGAGTCGCGCAGCACGAGGTTCATCGCGCGCCGGAGCGGGATCTCCTCCTTCGACAGGCGGCCATTCTCGAGCACCTCGATCTCGTAACTGCCTTCGAGCGCGACGTGGTCCGGGTACTTCCTGTCGCTCGACTCGTCGAATCGCCCCTTGAGTCCGGCGGCGAAGTAGCTCGCCGCGTTCGACGAATCCTCGCCGCCGAAGAGATCGAGCGAGGCCGAGTACCACTCGTCGATGTACTTCTGAATGATGTCGAGCGGGACGCCGCCGACGGCCCGGACGTCCCCCTCGGGCGCCGTCTTCATCAGCTCGGCCGTGCGCTGGACGACGCGACCGACGCCGGTCTCGCCGACGAAGAGGTGATGCGCCTCCTCGGTCAGCATGAACTGCGTCGTGCGCGCGAGCGGGTCGAAGCCGCTCTCGGCCAGCGCCGCGAGCTGATACTTGCCGTCGCGGTCCGTGTACATCGTGAAGCAGAAGAAGGCGAGCCAGTCGTCGATCGGCTTGTTGAAGGCCGTCAGGATGCGCGGGGAATCGACGTTGCCCGAGCGCCGCACGAGCATGTCCTCGGCCTCCTCGCGGCCGTCGCGTCCGAAGTACTGGTGCAGCAGGTAGACCATCGCCCAGAGGTGGCGCCCTTCTTCGACGTTCACCTGGAAGAGGTTTCGCAGGTCGTAGAGCGAGGGCGCCGTCTGTCCGAGCAGCCGTTGCTGCTCGACCGACGCGGGCTCGGTGTCGCCCTGGGTCACGATGATGCGACGCAGCTCCTTGCGCCACTCGCCGGGCACCTCGTTCCAGGTCTTCTCGCCGACGTGGTCGCCGAAGTGGATCGTGCGATCCTGCTCGGGCGGCGTGAGAAAGATCCCCCAGCGATAGTCAGGCATCTTCACGTAGTCGAAGTGCGCCCAGCCGCCCTTCTCGACGCTCACGGCCGTGCGGAGGTAGATGTCGTCCTGCTGGAACCCTTCGGGCCCCATCTCCATCCACCACTGGAGGAAGTTCGGCTGCCACTCTTCGAGCGCGCGCTGGAGCTTCCGGTCGCTCGACAGGTTCACATTGTTGGGGATCTTTTCGAATGAGATGTTCGATGACATAACGCTGCTTCGCAGCAGTTGTCAGTGGTCAGTGATCAGTTATCAGTTCTGCAGACTGATCACTGATCACTGATCACTGACCACTGACTACGTTCGCCTCCAATCGTACTCGGCGCTTTCCGGGCGCCCGTAAAGCGTGAGGGCGCCGCGCTCGCCCACCGCGTTCGGTCTCTGGAAGATCCAATTCTGCCAGGCCGAGAGCCGTCCGAAGATCTTCGTCTCGAGCGTCTCGGGGCCGGCGAAGCGAAGGCTCGCCTCCATGCCCGTCAGCGCGTCGGGCGAGAGGCTCGCACGCTCTTCGACCGCGAGCCGGATCTCGTCCTCCCAGTCGAGGTCCTCGACCGCGACCGTCACGAGCCCCTCCGATTCGGCGTCCTCCGCCGAGAGCGGCTCGCGCATTCCGAGGACCGCGTCCGCGTGCTCGGGATCGCCGAGGAAGCGGGTCGCGAGCCGTGTCAGGCCGTTCCCCATCGGCAGGCGCCCTGCGTTCATTTCCGTCAACGCGATCTCGACGCCATCTTCGTCCAACATGTACTGACGATCGCACGCGAGCGCGAGCTCGAAGAGGCTTCCCGCGAAGCACGAGCCCTTGTCGATCAGCGCGAAGAAGCTCCGCGCCGTCACGTCCATGCGCTTCAGCACGCGCTTCATGTGATGGACGACCTCGTTCACGAACCAGTCGCCGGAAGCCGCCGCGAGCTGGCCGTCGAGCGTGACGACGTCCGCAATGTCGCCGCGCGTCGTGACGAGGACGAGGCCCGTCTCGGGGTAGTTGAAACGCAGCCGCAGGAGCGCGTCGTCGATCTCGCGAAACGCGCGGAGCGGATACCAGTCCGCCCCGAGGTCGCTCGGGCGCTCGGGGATCTCGGGCAGATTTCCGGGACCGCCGATCTCGAGCCGCGCCGTGCGCGGCGTCGGGCCGAAGACCAGTTTGACGTGCCTGTACGTGATGGCGTCGTCCGTGACCTCGGGCGCGAGCGGGTCGAGCGATATGCCAAGGCGTCCCGTGTTTCCCTCTCCCGCTATCTCCTTCGCCTTCGCGGCCACGCCGTCCCAGAACTTCGAGGTCGGGAAGACGCCGTCGACGAGCCCCCACTCGACGGCGCGCTTGCCCTTGATGCCTTCGGCAAGCGTCACGAAGACGTCCGCGCGATCGCGCCGGACTTTCCTCTTGTCGACGACGCGCGTCAGGCCGCCCGTGCCCGGAAGGACGCCGAGGTATGGCACCTCGGGGAGCGCCACGGCCGAGCGCCGATCGTCGATCAGATAGATCTCCTTGCACGCGAGCGGCAGCTCGTAGCCGCCGCCCGACGCGACGCCGTTCAGCGCGGCGATGTAGGTCTGCCCGCTGTGCTCGGTCGCGTCCTCGACGGCGAGCCGCGTCTCGTTCGTGTACTTGCAGAAGTTCACTTTGAACGCGTGCGTCGAGGATCCCAGCATGAAGATGTTCGCGCCCGACGAGAAGACGCCGTCGAGGACGCTCGTCACGACGACGCACCTTACTTCCGGATGCTCGAACCGCAACCGCGACACCGCGTCCGCGAGCTCGATGTCCACGCTGAGGTCGTATGAGTTCAGCTTGAGCACGTACCCGGGCCGAAGCCCCTCGTTCTCCTGCACGTTCAGCCTGATCCACGCCACGGGCCCGTCGATCTCGAGCTTGACGTGCCGATAGCGGCTCGGGTCCGTCTCGAAGGTTACCGGTTCCAGCGCTCGATCTTCTTTTGAAGCCATAGTCGGTAGTCGGTAGTCGGTAGTCGGTTATCAAACCCCTCGTCGATGCAAAGGGGCACTATAAACCACCGTCTCGCGAGATGCAAGATAATGCTTCTTGATTTCGATTACATGTATTATATTTCGCCTATGATCGATACCGAGGAACTGCTCCGGAGGATTGGCGCGGCGGTGCGACAGGCGCGCACCGAGCGGGAGATGACGCTGAAGGAGCTGGCGGCGGCGGCGGACTTGAGCGTGCGCTTCGTGGCTCTGCTCGAAGCGGGTGAAGCGAACATCGCGGTGGGGCGCTTGGCTGCGGTCGCGGAGGCGCTCGGCGTGCGGCTCACGGATCTCCTCGACGGCATAGAGAAGAAGTCAGCCATTGCACTGCTCGGCCTGCGCGGAGCCGGCAAGAGCACGATCGGGCCTCGCGTGGCGGCGGCGCTCGGGCTTCCGTTCGTCGAGCTCGACGAACGGATCGAGGAGGAAGCCGGCCTCGGGCTCGCGGAGATCTTCGCCCTCCACGGCGAATCCTACTACCGGAAGCTCGAAGGCACGTGCCTCGCGCGACTTCTTGCAAACGGAACGCCCCTGCTGATCGCGCTCCCGGGAGGAATCGTGCACTCGGACGAAGCATTCGACCTTGCGCGGAAGCACTGCGCGACGGTCTGGTTGAAAGCGAAGCCCGAGGACCACATGGAACGCGTGCTCCGACAGGGAGACCGCAGGCCAGTGGCGGACAGACCCTTTCCAGCACAGTGGGATCCGAAGCTTGGAATTCACGTGACTTGAAGTCGCGGCC
>JADMIO011575543.1_pt1 | contig 97261 bp, 76 predicted proteins | sample 8958161 | NCBI WGS metagenome assembly JADMIO01 (sample SAMN16585339, study PRJNA669376) | soil metagenome | isolation source: Crop rotation soil | place: USA: Cullars Rotation, Alabama | collected 2011
CGCGACTTCAAGTCACGTGAATTCCAAGCTTCGGATCCCACTGTGCTGGAAAGTCGGTAGCGAATGGAGGATTTCCAAAAAGATCCATCAACACCCAATACTGAAAGGCCCTGAGATATCTGGCTTCCCTGGCAAACTGGTGAATTTTATCTGCATCAGCGCCCGAAATACCCCTTTTACTTAACTGATCATCGGCTGACTGCCTTACGAATTCGTTACAAAGGGTGATTTGATACAGGGACCGATAATACAAACCGGTAAGAAAACTATTGTTTGAGGTCCAGTTCATGTTGTGAAAATCCTGGATACCGACATCACCCCATGATATCACCGCTTCGTCAGTACTTAGCTCCTGCGCTTTCCAAAACAAGCGGAAAAAATCCGAGAAACCTTCATCGATACCTTTGATGTCCTTTGATGCATCATCTCCTGCCGGAGCCCTGTTTCCGGTAAGGGCAAAAGCGCCATACACTTTAGCCAAAACCGATTCGTAACCGGCGAGGTTCGCATACACTGTTTCGGAGGTTACATCATTTGTCGGCGACAGATCGAGGTCTTTGGTACATGACTGGATCGATGCGACGAGAAACACAGTAAAACAAACACTGGCTTGTAAAATAACTTTTTTCATATGCAGTATTTTATGCAAATCGTTTTATTAAAAATCAAGACCCAGGCTTAAAGAAAATATCCTGGGACGCGGATAGAAATTGTTATCGATGCCTCCGGGTACTTCCGGATCCAAACCCTTGTATTTAGTAACGGTAAATACGTTCTGCACGTTGGCTCCGATCCTTAAATTCGTATGCTTGCTTACCAGGTCACCCGCATTGTAGCCTACGTTTATGTAATCCATCCTCAGGAAAGAGGCATTTTCAACATAGTAATCAGACAAAAGATATTGGTCCCCGTTACCTGTAAAATTTGTTTCCAGCAAATTTCTTGATCCATTCGCCAGGAAGCCCAGTGGGTCAATAATGTTTCTTTGTACCCCTGTATTTGAAAACCGGTTATTGTACATGTAATTTCCAATATTGGCTCTCAATGAAAATCCTGCACTCCATTTATTCCAGTTCACAGTAGAATATGCTCCAAGAAACGCTTTGGGATCGGGAGATTTGTAACGATACAGATCATCAACATTGATCACACCATCGCGGTTTCTGTCTTCAAACAAACTTTCAATGGGTTTTCCTGATTTATCATACACCTGCTGATAAACATAAAATGAGCTTTTAGGATAGCCCACAGATTGTATCTGGATCGTGCTTCCAACGCCGCCAGCTATGCCACCCGAAAGATTACCGGGGAAAGTAGGATCATTCGTGAAAGTAAGTTTGGTAATTTCATTTTTGTTATAAGTGATATTAAATCCAAAATCCCAGGTTACATTCCTGTTCCGTACCAGTTGCGCATTGATCGTGAATTCAACACCTTTGTTCTCCATGTTACCGATATTGGCAAGGATCTTATTGGTAAAATTGGTACCAGCGGGTTGATCGATCACACTCAATAAGTCGGTGGTCTTCTTTACATAAAGATCGATCGAACCAGTAATGCGATTATTGAAAAATCCATAGTCGAGACCTATATTATAAGTAGCCGTCTGCTCCCATTTTAAATTAGGATTATAACCTTCAGGCCTGTATAAAGAATCAAACCTGTTCCCAAACTGGTACTGCGCCTGCTGGTTGGCCAATGAATATCTTGCGATGTAATCATAATTTCCAATCCCGTCCTGTTGACCAGTTTCTCCATAACCCAATCTTAGTTTCAAATCACTTACTGTATTTGAATTTTTCAGGAAGTCTTCTTCTTTAAGTCTCCAGGCAAAAGCGCCCGAAGGGAACATACCCCACCTGTTATCTTCTGAAAAACGCGAAGAACCGTCTCTCCTGAGCGTTCCTGTCAAAAGATATTTTCCCTTGTATGAATAATTTAATCTTCCGTAGAAGGAGATCAGCCTGTTCTCCGGTTTATCAAGGGGGAAACTTGGAGATGAAATAACAAATCCATCAGTAGTGCGGTCCGGAAAATTATAATTGGTGGTTGAAAAATCCTGGTACGAATAACCTGCTATCACGTCAATGCGGCTATAGATCGATTTAAGATCTTTTACGTAGTTTAAATAAGTTTCAAGAATTGTGTTGGATTTATTTTGTTGGTATTGATTATCGACACCCCCATGTTTCGCATCAGGAGATCGAAGGTATGATGATGCGGCACTATCCGGGACAAAGATGGTTCCTTCTCCTTTGGACACATCATAACCAAGATTCAGATTGACGTGGAGATCAGGAAGAAAATGCAGTTTATAATCAAACTGGATATTTCCGATACTTCTTTTTACATCACTTTTATCTTCTCTTTGTTCAAGCAAACCCACCGGATTCAATGGAGCCAGGTCGCGAAGACCTGTTGTTGAAGAAGGATCTAACCATTCAAAATATCCGCCGAATCTCTTGCCTCCACTAAATACTGGTTGAGTTGGGTCAAACCTCACTGCAGTACCGATAGCCCCTTCATCCGCAAACCGGGAATGACTAATAGAGCCTTTAAGATTCAGGTCAATCTTCAAATGGTCATCTAATAATCGCGGGGTTAACGTAATAGATGCAGACGTTCTTTTAAGATTGCCCGTTTTTAGAATACCATCCTGGTTCAAATAACCCAATGAAACCCTGTAAGGAAGTACCTTATATGAACCGGAAACGCTTAAGTTATTATCTGTTGTAAATGCATTGTCATAAATTTCTTTTTGCCAGTCGGTACTTGCATTTCCCATGATAGCGATCTGGGACGGTGTTCCGTGGGTATTCACATAATTCCTGAATTCTGCAGGAGAAAGCACATCTGCCTCTTTGGGTAAAGTTGAAATTGAATTTTGTGTCGTGAAATTAAATCTGGGCTTACCAGTTTTCCCTTTTTTTGTTGTAATGATGATAACTCCATTTGATGCCCTTGAGCCATAAATAGCGGTAGCGGAAGCATCCTTCAAAATATTCATCGACTCAATATCGTTTGGATTGATCAAACTCAGTGGATCCGGTGATCCTGCTACCGATGGAGTTCCGTCCAGGTTTCTGTTTGGTGCCAATGGCACTCCGTCAACAACGATCAATGGATCATTACTTGCACTAAGTGAAGCGCCGCCACGAATGCGGATAGTGCTTCCGGAACCAGGCGCACCACCGTTGGACGTAATTTGCACGCCGGCGACTTTCCCGGCAATGAGTTGTTCCGGTGTAGTGATAGATCCTTTATTAAAATCCTTTGCTGTAATAGCGGTGACCGCTCCTGTAAGATCTTTTTTCATTCTTGTTCCATACCCGATAACGACTACCTCGTTCAGAGATGAGCCCGCTCCGGATAATGAAACATTCATCGGGCTGCCGGAGATAACCGGTACTTCGCGTGTGGCAAAACCAACTGAAGAAAAAACAAGTCCGTCAACAGTTGAAGGAACTGTGATCCTGAAGCTTCCGTCATTATTTGTTTGTGTAGCCGTTCGGGTTCCTTTTGCGGTTACCGTAATACCGGCTAATCCATTGCCGGTTGAATCCGTTACCCTACCAGTTATTACACGATCCTGCGCAAAACTCAGCTGCGAAAAAAGCAGCATTGCCGGCAAAATAATAGACTGAAGCAGTTTTCTGCGTGACATAAGCAATCATTAAGCGTTTTGATAAATCAATTTTCAAATAAGCAATGTGTAGTAACCACACAATAATATTACTTTTTTATAAACACCAAAAATTTATTTCAAAATCCAATAAATTTTTGTTTGGCCTTTCAAAGGTTGGTTTGACTGGTGGTTTTTCATTTAAATAAGTTGATTGTTTTACTCAGGGTTATTTAGCCATTTGCAAATTTCTTCCTGTTTGACGAATCACGGCAAATAAGCAAAGGTTCCAGCACGATTTTTTGCTTCACATGATGATCGATTCCCCTCTTTTCTATGATATCCAACAATAAGTTCAATGCCGATCTTCCCATGCCAATCGTTTGCTGATCGACAGTGGAAAGAGTCGGTGTTATATGTTCACCGAACAATTCGTTGGCAAAGCCTACCACGCCAAATTCTTCCGGGATCTTGATTCCTTTTTCCTTTAATTCTTTAATCACGCCAAGTGCCGTAAAATCTTCTGTAGCAAAAATTGCGTCGGGTGGATCATTCAGTGATAATAAATGCCGCGTGCCTTCCCGCCCGGACTCAATGGAAATATTTCCGCTGCAAATAAGAGAATGATCAATTTCTATTTTGTTAGCTTGTAATGCTCCCATGTATCCTTCTAACCTGTCGTAAAAATTTTTTAAATGCCTGGGTCCTGAGATGTGCGCAATTCTTTTATACCCCTGTGCGATCAGGTGTTCCGTCGCCACAAAGGCTCCCTTGTAATCATCAATCACAACGGAATCTACCCCGAGATCATCATTTGTTCTGTCAAAAAAAACGATCGGCACATGACGCGACTTTATCTCCATGAAGTGATTGTGATCCGTCGTGTCTTTCGCGATCGACACAAGAATACCATCTACCCTGGCCGATAAAAAATTTTGCAGACCTTTTTCTTCGTATTCCCTGTTCTCATTTGACTGAAAAAGCAAAACGCCATAGCCATTTGAATTCGCTACGCTTTCTATTCCATGAACAACGGATCCAAAAAAATTAATTTCTGCACTGGGAATGATCACACCGATCAAATGTGTCTTTCCTGATCTCAATGAAGATGCGATCTTGTTTCGTTTATAATTTAATTTGAGTGCAGCTTCGTGAACAGATTTTTTTGTCTTGGCACTAATACGAGGATGATTGCTCAATGCACGAGAAACAGTAGCAGGAGTAGTATTCAATTCTCTCGCAATGTCGGTTATGGTTGCCTTCAACATTTGCGCAATCGTTTACACAAGTTTAAGGATATATTTCGTACTGGCAAAAAAATATTTACCAGGCCCGTCTAACAGCGACCTTATACTTTTTTTTAACCATACAACCCATATAAACCATACAAGAGTGGAAGTAAAGAATTGCTTCAATGCCTTGTACGTCTTGTATGGTTCAAATTTTTATTCAGGCTAGACTGCGAATGATATTTATTGCTGGTCAGATGAGATTCTTGACCGAAGACTTATTTCCTTTTTTACCAGAAGGCTTTTTCCACAAATCTGTTTTGGCTTTGTAAAGTTTCCCGGGTCTGTGGGGAACGTCGTTTTCCATTTCATCAAGGTCCAGCAACCAGTCTTTATGTGCGATCTTTTTTCGGAAGTTGCGACGATCAAGACTAGTTCCAAGGATCGACTGGTAAAGATCCTGCAACTCTCTAAGTGAAAATTTTTCAGGCAATAAATTGAAAATGATCGGGTGATCCATGATCTGCTCCCGCAAGCGGTCGAGGCTGGTATCTAAAATTTTCTTATGATCAAAGGCCAGCTTTTTAATGTCATTTAATTTGTGCCAGTGCAGCTCATTATGAGTGAGCTTGAGCTTATGATGTTTAATATTGATCAAAGAATAATACGCCGTGGTAATAACGCGTCCTGAGGGATGACGGCCAAGATCCCCAAAAGTATGCACCTGGTCAAGATAAACATCATCTAAACCTGTCCGTTCTCTCAGTACCCGGTAAGGAGCACTCTCAATATTTTCATCCGGGCGAACAAGATCACCGAGCAGGGACCACAAACCTTTGAACTCTTCCAGGTCTGATTTTATCAGGAGAACTTTCAGTTCTTTGCTTTCATATCCAAAAATTACACAATCAACAGAAACCGCTATGTTAAAATATTCAAGATGACTGATCTTCTCGAGCTCGGCGGTTTTAATATTGGAGGTTTCGGACATAGTGATGACTGCTTTGCTTAAAAATAATTATTTCACAACAAATTTTATTGCACCAGACGATATTTTTGAATTTACTTTTATCAGGTACATTCCTACCGGAAGGTTTTTCTTCGTAAAATTTATCGTATGATCACCTTTTGATAAAAATCCGGAATATATATTGGAAATTTTTTGCCCATTAATAGTTATAAGATCGATCTGCATATTCCCGGCTTCAGGAACAGTGATGTCAATAACGGCATTTTGCACTACCGGGTTAGGAAGTATCCTGACAAATAAATTACTTTCCGGAGAGTTTATCGCGGATACGGGTGTAACGATGTTGCTAACAACATTTCGGTTGAGATAAACATGATATTCTCCGGGTTGCAATGTAATACTCTGTGCAAGACCCGTGGCATTTAAAGTAGTTCCTTCAAAATAATCATACCATGTTCCTGCAGTCTGAAATGTTACATCCGCCGTTTGAGGTACTACATCGAAATTCCCGATGACGCAGAGTTTCGACGAATCAGTAGTTACCTGCAGGGTTTTAAAACCACCGCTTAAATTTTGAGTGACCTGGTTAGTAATAAAAACATCTTTGTAGAGCGAATGAGAACGCAATTTGATAAGCTCTCCAAATACATCGTGCAAACGCTTTCTCTGGATATTCTGCAGATAATCCCAGTGAATTGGTTTTGGTGTTAACCGGCAACTGTCATTAACTGATCCGTTGGTGCAGGTATTGATCGAATAATCATATCCCAACTCTCCAAATTCCCAAAACATTTTTGGTCCGGGGATCGTAAATAAAAAAGCTCCGCACATTTCAACCCGCTTCAATGCTGTGTTCAGATCTTTGACATTGTATGTGCCGGAACTATTTCCAAACTGGATGTTCTTATACGTCAGTCTTTCTTCATCATGACTTTCCATGTAAGTAACCAAATTAGGCTGCGTCCAGTTGCGTACTGTGTAAATACCGCCACTGAAATCCCAACCGGTGGTATAGCCCATCGACGCCTGTTGATAATTGTAACTCATGTTGCCCCATAACAACATTCCATAATTGGACAGTTCGATCTCTTCCGTGTTGTCTGCAAAATGTTCCAGTATAGCGTAACATCCGGGTGATTTTAATTGGAGCGTGTCATAATATCTTTTCCAGATCGCTATGCGGCTTGCATCATAAGCACCCCATGCATTTACGTTACAACTATTGCCGTTGTTGTCACATGTCTGGTTTTGTGTAAATCCTTTCGACAGGTCGAAACGAAATCCATCGATCTTATAATTCGAAAGCCAATGTTCTGTTACACGACTCACAAAATATCTTGTTGCCAAACTTTCATGATTCATATCATAGCCAACGTTAAAAGCATGTTTAGCTACGGGGTTGAACCATGGATTATTGGCAGCAGGACGATTATTAGCAGCATCCCAGTACAATTGAACCAATGGTGACAAGCCAAAAGAATGATTCAATGCAATGTCCATGATCACTGCCACTCCTCTTCCATGACAGGAATCGATGAATTGTTGCACGGTAGCTTTGGGACCATAATATTTATCCGGGGCAAAATAAAAATCAGGATTATATCCCCAGCTATTGTTGCCTTCAAATTCATTAAAGGGCATGATCTCAATGGCATTTATGCCAAGGTTCTGCAGATAATTTAGCGTGTCACGCAGAGTATTCCAGTCATGAGTAGCTAAAAAATCTCTGAGCAACAATTCATAGATCACCAGTTTTCGTTTATCAGGCCTGGTGAAATTATTTACCTGCCAATTGTATTGTGGTGATGAAGTTTGCAGTATACTCACAATACCGGTAGTTGATCCGTTTGGATATGATTTAAGGCCAGGATAAGTTGACGAAGAAATGTTTTGGTCATTATTATTATATGGATCAAGGATCTTTTCTGTATAAGGTTCTGCAATTTTTAAAGTGCCATCGACCAGGTATTGGAAAGCATATTCTGTTCCGGGTGCCAGGCCGGTGATCCGCAACCACCAATAATTCCCATCGGGTGTTTTGTTCATTTGATATTGTGACTGCTCTGTCCAGTTACTCCCCGGGAATTCCCCGATCACAGATACGCGATTCTTTAAAGGAGCATATAGTACAAGAGTGACAGCCGTATTATCCGTTTCATAATTAATTCCATCTCTCACGCCACCGGGAAGAGGGGCTACTGTTACTCCAGCGGTAACAAAAAATTTGAGTGTATCTGTCTTTGTTGTTGTTCCATCATTGGCTTCTGCAACAATAACTGTATTGCCGCCCGTGGTCAGAATCGGGTTGGCAGTAATAGTAGTTGCATTATTTGCGGTTTGTATAACTGTACCATTCAGGTACAATTTCATGGTTGAAGTTTTATTTGCTTCGGCAACCAGGTTGATGTTATCTCCCACCGCTTTTGTCAGCGGCTCGGGTTGCGGGATAAATAAGGGCTGGATCGGAGGATCTGTAAATTGAACTGCAATAACAGAATTGTCGTAAACAGGAATGAACATATCGCTTCCGTCAGCATTTGCCAACTTTTTAGCGCCACTACCGTTTCTAAAAAGGATTGCGATCTTTTGAATATGTTCGGAGGCATTGGTGATCCCAAAAAAAGAACGCAAAGTACCAGTGATCGTGTACTGCCATAGATTGTTGCCAGCGCTTATGCATGAAGCCTGGATATCTGTCGTTCCCCAGGCAAATTTTACATACTTCCAATCGGTTGAATTAGCGCTCAGGTTTGTAATGACCCCTATATGAACATACACGTCTGTAACCGGCGCATAATTCAATAAGCCCTGGTTTCCTTTCGTTGCATCTGCAGTGATCAGGATGTCTGTAGTTGGATCATTTTCCTCAGGAAATGTGGGTGCCCAACTCAATAATTGCGCTTTTGAAAATGAAATAGAGAATATAAAAAACAGGAGAGATACTATCTTCTTCATAGCAAGCCTTTCGTTTTGGTCGTCTTATAAGGAAACGAAAGATAGTAAATATGTACTTACGACACATTGATGATCGCGGAAATTTTTATCGTGAGACGTGAGTCGTCAGTCGTGAGTGACAACCTTCATGAATATTTAAGCTTACTCACGATTCACGATTCACGTTTCACGATTGACGAACCTAATCGTTCGGATGTATCTGGTATTTATTAATAAGTTTAAGCAGTACACCATTTGTCCAGCCGAAACCATCCTGTCCTCCGTATTCGCCGCCACCTGCTTCAAGATGAGTGTCCACGACATTATATTTTTCCATGAGCTTACCGGTGCGCTTAAAAACATCTGTATTTAATTTCACCCATCGTTGTGCAATATCTCTTGCCAGTTCTTTTTGGCCGCAACGGTCCAACCCCCATATCGTCATCCATTCCAGCGGTGCCCATCCATTCGGAGCATCCCACTGTTGACCATTATCGTATTCAACTGTTACAACACCGCCTTCCTTAAGTAATTTTTCTTTTAACGCTGCCGTTGCCCGGCCACATTTTTCATTTAAGGCAGGAGATCGCTTCATGGTGCAAAATGGGTACATGCCTGCCAGCGTAACGATGTCACTTTGCTTTCGCTTTTTGAAATTATAATCAGTGTAATATTTTAATTGAGCATTCCAACAATACTTATTTATTGCTGCTTCTCTTTTCGAGGCTCTATTCATCATTTGAGTCGCACCGTTCACATCGTTTTTCAATCTCCTTCCTTTTGCGATCATTTGTTCCAGGTGAAGCATCAGCGCATTCAGGTCTGGAGGAATAAAATCGATCACCTGGATGGTTGTAATATCCTTCTTATCATCAAACCAGCGAGTGCTGAAGTCAATTCCGCTCTCAGCACCAGCCCGGAGATTGTGATACATTTCTTCTTTGTCTCTTCCCGATTTTTCCGCCACAGCCACATCTTCCTTAAATCCTTCCGGTCTTGGCGTTGCCGCATCATCCCAATAACGATTTAAAACCGTTCCATCTTTTAACATCACTACCCTTCTATGTACTTCTCCTGGCTTTAGTTTTTTCGCTCCCTCCATCCAGAACTTATATTCTTTTTCCATAGCTGGCAAATAAGCCAGGTAGACCTTATCACCTTTGATCGACGCAAGCAATTCCACCATCAAAGAAAAAAATGGAGGTTGTGACCTGCTGATATAATAACTCCGGTTGCCGTTGGGAATGTGACCATAGGTATTGATGAGGTAAGCAAAATTTCTTACCATGTTTTCGATCATATCTGCCCTTCCGCTTTCTTTTAAGCCAAGCATGGTGAAATAAGAATCCCAATAATAGATCTCGCCAAATCTTCCCCCGGGAACGATATACGGATTGGGTAATGGCAATAGTGAACTTCCATTTACTGCTGAATCAGCATCTCTTCTCAAAACGTTCCAGAGATTTTTTATATGCATCACCACGTCTTTTTCCCGGGTAATATAATTTAGTTGGGGTGGTTTTGGAAGATCGAAATTTCCCGTGACAAATTCATCCAACTTAAAACGGATGTTGGGATCGTTTTTCATGGCGAGATAATCCTTTACAATTTGTTTGGGATCTCTTTTAGGCGTGCAATCAGCAAAGGTTTTACTGTCCGGGAAAACATGTCGCATCTGGACATCAGTAAATAATTCGCCATAGATCTCGGCAGGAGTAAGTACCTGCTGTTGTGCAGAGATAGTAAGAACAACAGCAAAGGCAAGCAGCAGCGTTATGAACTTTTTCATTCTTCTAAGATAAATGAAAACGTCAAAGGTGAAAGGTGAAACGTCAAACCTGCCTGCCGGCAGGCAGACGTGAGACGATAAATGATCTCACGTCTCACCTTTCACGATCAATCACCTATTTGTAGAAGTCCAGATCCGCGTAGCCTTCTTCCGCACGCATGGGCGCACGACTGACGTAAACCTGCCTGTCCTGGGGGGCCCAGGTAGCAAGACCATCCACGTAACGATTGAACATGCAAAAAGCAGCGGCGATCAAAACCGTATCATGGATCTCTTTATCAGTAGCGCCAAGGTCTTTCGCTTTTTCTATTTGATCCGCCGTAACATTCTTTCCACCTCTCTGTACGCTGGCAGCAATGGATAATAATGCTTTTAATTTCTCTGAAATGTCTGTTGATCGGTAATCTTTTTTTATTTCATCAATGAACTGCATATCACAATTCATGTAATATTGAGCCATGGCTCCATGTACATTCTGACAAAAAAAACAATCATTGAGGGAGGAAACATAAGCCCCGATCAATTCCCTTTCCCCACGGGTCAGCGTATTATTATCATCGCGAAGCAGGATCTCCGCTAATGCATTTAACGGCTTTGCAGTTTGCGGACTAAAAGCCATCGGGCCTCTTATACCGGGCAGTTCATTTTTTAGATCAATATGCGCCATGATCATTCAAAAATTAAAATGAAAAGTGAGTGGCTTTATTACCACTCACTTTGTAAATATTATTGCTCTGTTTGGGGTATGGGCATTGCAGACCATATATCATCACCGGCTCTGTCAATGGGCAGTGTATTCAGTTTGTCATACCTGCGAACATCTACCCAGCGATGACCTTCATAAAATAAAGAATATCGACGTTGATTTAGCATTTCATCGATCAAGGCACTCTGCGTTACAGCACCACTGTAGTCGGGAAGATTATGTCCTGACCGGATGATGTTCAATGCATCTACCGCATCCGACAAAGAGTTGGTCTGGATCTTTGCTTCGGCATAAATAAGGATCAATTCTTCATTGCGGATGATTGGTATAGGAGCAACACTGGACGTATATACCCACACATCTCTGTCACTGCTAAGTCCTGAGGGATCGGACGCTGGTGTATTTCTTAACGTGGCTTTATTAATTCTGTCATCTCCCGATGCTATATCACTGGCATACGAAGGATGCGTAAGCCGGACTTCACCTGAGCTGTTCTGATCAAAATAAGCAGGATTCAGCTGATCACCGCTGCCGGTACTGAATACTTCGTTCACTCCTATATAAAAATCACCATTGAGATCAAAAAAGGATCCACTCAAATCGGTTAAGGCAGTGTCCCATTGTTTACGATATACATCAACTCTTGCAGCCAACGCCCGGTTAAATTTTATTAGTCCCGCGGCGTCATCAAAACCGGCAAAACCATCCGTAAGTGGAAAGGCAATTGTGGCGCCTCCCAGATCCGTTTTTGCCTCATCTAGTAAAGCCGCAATACCCGCAATCGATTCATCATAACTTAAGATAGGACCAAGATTGTTTGGATCTGCAACATCTATTCTGATCCCATTACTATAGGTTAAATTAAGATTTAACAAAAGTTCATAAGCCTTTAATGTCTTTGCAAACCCTGTGTAGCCTTTTCTTTCATCGTCGGTGATCGATGTTGAATTGGTAGCCGCTTCAATAAGACCATTGCAATTTTTTACCACACGATAGCGGGATGCCCATGGATTTGTAACGTAGAATCCTGTATTGTTTAATGTAGTGCTTCCGGAACCGAGCAGTTCAGTTACATACCTGGGGTCTGCATTGGAAAAGCGATACATTTCTCTGCCTATAACGCCCACCGCATCAAGATATATTCCATCATTTATTCTCATACCCGATAGTGAGCCGGCGACAAGTCCGTTCAACTGGTCCTTTGAAGCGTTCTTTGCATATTCTTCCACCGTAGGCCCGTTTAAGTTGCCATACTCTTTTTTGCAGGAAGGCAACACTGATACTGCCGCTAAAAGCAACAGTATATATATGTTTATTGATCGTTTCATAATCGCGTTATTTGTTTTTTTAGAAATTAATTGTCAGGCTGAACATGGCACGTTTCGATGCAGGAAATGGGTCTACATCAACACCGGTTGAAAATCCTGTTCCAAAATTGGAAACTTCCGGATCATATCCGCTATACTTTGTGATGGTGATATAGTTGTTAAATGAAATGCCTGCGCGAATTTCTCTTACTACATTGCCGGGAATTTTGTTGAACGTATAATACAACCCGATCTCTCTGAAACGCAGGTAACCTGCATTCTGAACAAATCCTCTTGCACTGCCGCCCAGGAACTGACCAATCCTTTGTGGTCCATCAGGTACCCCATTCCCATCAGCATCAGCATCATAATCTGCACTCGTGCTCCCAAAATCATTGAGAAGATTAGTGAGATTGACGTTATCACCTTTATATTTCCAATGAATCAGGAAACGAAGGCTGACCTTATTAAATAGCAGAAGTTCATTAAAACTACTCATTTGAAATTTAGGTTCCTGGTTGCCCAACACTACAAGACCGCTTGGATGTGATGGTGCATCTGTACCCACAATTTGTGTAGCTGATTTTCCTTGTTCGATATAAAATGTTCCCAAACTTGTTCCGAATGAACCGAGAATGACCGGAGGAATGATAAGTCTAGTAACGTTCGAGCGATTCATCCAGAAATTAAGGGTTGAGTTCCATTTGATATTCCGGGAAGAAATAACCTGGGCATTTAGTCCTGCTTCAATTCCCTGGTTACTTAAGTCGCCCGCATTTACATATTTTGTTGAAAATCCTGATGAAGGGGGAACCGTTGCTAACAAAAGAAAGTCAAAGATTTTTTTGTTGTAAAAAGTGATCTCAAAATTCAGCCTGCTATTAAGAATGCTGAAATCAATACCTGTTTCAAACTCTGTCTGCCTTTCCGGTTTGATATTGGGGTCACCGCCCTGCGTATTGACTATTGAACCCTGCAATCCACTAATGTTTGATGGCACCAGTGTTGTAAACTTACTTGCTGGCGTCGGAAAGTTTGCCGATTGACCATACGCTGCGCGAAATTTCAAATTGTCAAAAGCGGATTCAAGCAATCCAAGTTTTGTGAGATTAATGGATACACCGCCCTTTGGATATGCATAGAATTTATCAGGGTCACCATTTCGCGTTGACCTGTCAAAACGTACGCCCGCGTTTAAATTAATGGCGTCAATGATACTTACTTCTTCCTGTACAAACGCTCCCTGGTTCTGAAATTTAAATCTGTTTTGTTGCGCCGACAATGCCCCACCCTGGTCAACATTTGACTGGCCCGGCGCCATTTGGGTAGCGACGTCCAGTATGTTGTTGTAGTCACCGGTTTCCTGGGTAATTCCTGCAGAAGTGGTCAAGCCAACCTTCTCTGAAACATCAAATACGTTTACTAATGAGAGGATATAATTAGTATTTAAATTTTTAGTAGACCCCTGGATCGAGGTACCGTTATTTACATTTTGGAATTGCAACTCTCTTGGAAACAGGGCGGTGGTCACGAGATTGTAGAAATCAAACCCACCCCTTCCAATAAGCTTTGTTGAAGACCTCGCGCTTTTCGTTAACAGAATGTCTAAATTAAAACCGGTGGAAAAACGGTTCACATTTTCATTGTTCCTCATCATGGCAATTGTTTGCAGCACGTTCGATGATGAAAAAGGATTAGCCGGGTAAATACCAAGATTGTTTGGATGCAGTTCTGCAAAGTTGGGAGTTGAAGAAAGCGAGATACTGTAAGTAACACCGGCATTGTCGTTTCCTGTCAGTCCCCTGTCTGAAGAAGAATTTACATACGAGCTGCTTATGCCGATCTTTATATTATCGGTTATCCGGTTGTCTACATTCAATCGCACACTTGTATTACGATAACCTGTGCCCTGTACAATACCATCTTCTTGTTTTTGTGCCGCAGAAAAATAAAAACTGGTTCTTTCGTTGCCGCCTGTCATACTCAGCACACTGTTACGCATAAAGCCGGTATTGTCATAAACCTCTTTTTCATAGTCGTATAGTTTTCCGGCAGCCTGGGCATCGAGAAACTGTTGCTTTAATGCCGCACTCCTGGCAGGATCGCTTGACAAGCTGGCCGCTGTTTCCGCGGTGAATTGGCGTACGCCCAACAGCTTCCTCACTTTAACAAAGCCAAGGTCCTGTGTAAAACTGATCTTTGTTTTTCCGGCCCTTCCTCTTTTTGTAGTAATAATGACCACGCCTGCTGCCGCGCTTGACCCATAAATGGCGGCAGCCGATGCACCTTTTAAAATTTCAATGTTCTCAATATCTTCTGCTCTCAGGTCAGCAATACGGCTTGAGGGATTGTCCTGGTTAGAGGCGTTACCTCCCGCAGCGGCCGCCGTAACTGCATTTAATCCTCCGGACGTTGCTGAATTATCCATATATACACCATCCACAACAAATAATGGTTGTGTATTTCCAAAAATAGAAGTGACGCCGCGCAGTTTAACCGATATTCCTCCACCAGGCGCGCCGCTATTTGCATTGATATAAGCACCCGGAACTTTTCCGCTTAATGCCGCATCAAAAGTTTGAGCCGGCGCCACGCCATTTAATTCTTTATTGGAAATAGTGGCCACCGCATTAGCAAGATTTCTTCGCTTGACATTAGTGGCAAGGCCTGTCACTACCACTTCATCGAGCTTCGCAAAATCTTCTTCCAGTTTTATTTCTGCATCATCCTGGAATGACTGTGTCGAAAAAGACTGAGATTTAAAACCTGCGGCGGTGATAATAATGGTGGAATTAGCGGGAGCAGATAATTTAAATTTTCCTTCTGCATCGGTAATAGTTCCCGTATTTGTTTGCTTGATCACCACGCTTGCACCAGGCATCGGAATACCTTTTGCATCGGTTACTTTGCCGCTGATGGCTTTTTGCTGGGCAAGTAAATAGCAGGGAATAAGAAAGATACACAATAGCCCTGCTATGGGTTTCTTTGATTTTCTCATGGAACTTCTGTTTTGGTTATAATTATTGTTGAGTTTACCTGATCATTGAATTCTTTTCAAGATCTCATTTAGACTTTATGCTGGTTGTTTTTGTGTATAGATATGACTGCCATATCCATTTTCCGCTATTTGTCTTGCGCGTAGCGGATAAGATGCCATATCTGTTGGTGCAGTAGTGTTTAGGCCGTCCACATACCTGTTGAACATACAAAATGCAGCCGTGATCAACACGGTATCGTGTATGTCGATATCGGTCGCCCCATTTTGTTTTGCCTTTTCAATGTCTTCTTCAGTAACAAATTTTCCGCCCTGCTGAACTTTGGCGGCAATAGCAAGCAAAGACTTTAATTTTTCAGAAATCGCTGCTTTGTTAAAATTTTTTCTTACCTGCTCTACAAGTTCTCCATCACCATGGAGATAAATGCAGGCAATTTCTCCATGTGAATGGTTACAATAAAAGCAATCGTTGAGATAAGAAACATAGGTTGCAATCAGTTCGCGTTCGGCCATTGATAATCCTTCCGGATTTCGCAATAAGATATTGGCTAAGGCACTCAAAGGTTCTGCCGTTTCAGGGCGAAAGGCCATTAGGGCTCTTATACCCGGCAAGTCGTTATCGAGATGAATGTGTGGCATAGATCAAATACTGGGATTAATTGTTTTTTTATTCATTGTATTTCAATTACTTCTTTAACGTTGCTGCGGCAATACATACCCCTTTGCCATTCGTTTTCCCATTTCTTCATACACCGCGGGATCGGTTGGTGTAAGGGATGCCAACCCATCCACATACCGATTGAACATACTGAAAGCAGCCGCGATCAAAACTGTATCATGAAGAGTCCTGTCGTCAGCTCCATGCTTCCTTGCTTCGTTAATATCTTCTTCTTTCACTTCTTTACCCAGTATCTGTACCTTACCGGCAATGTTCAGTAAGGCCTTCATTTTATCACTGACATTGGAATGCTGCATATCCTTCAACACTTCATCAACTATATTTTTTTCATCACCATATAAGCAACGTGAAGCTGCCGCATGACTGCTCCAGCAAAACATGCAATCATTCCGGTAGGATACATAGGCTGCTATCAATTCTCTTTCGGCTTCAGTTAAAGGCGAAGGACCTCTCAATAAGATCTGGGCAAGCTCATACAATGATTTTCCCGTTTCTGGTCTGAATAACACCAGGCTTCTTATTCCCGGAACTCCTTCTTCAACTTTTATATATGCCATGATTTACTTAAAATTTGATATTTGAAATTTCAGATTTCGAATTGTTATGCTTCAGTTGTTGGCTGTAGTATTTTTTCTTTTAAGACCGAATGATCCTCTTCCTTGTCATGTTTTGAGAAAAAAGTTGCCACTAATCCAACCACAAATACGAGTGAGAAAATAAAAAGTGAATTGCCATATCCACCTAATGCGGTTACCAGTATTCCTACAAATAATACGGCGGTCGCTGTTACCAGCCTGCCGATATTAAAACAAAAACCCGTTGCAGTACCTCGAATACTAACCGGGAATAAACCGGGGATATAGATCGACAACACACCCTGGCTGATCCCAAAGAATAAGGACAGGAGAGCGATCTCAACATAAACGGCTGACGAAAAAGTTGAGTTCGTCTTAAATAACAGGAATGACAAGGCAGCACATATTGAAAAGCACAAGAGCATTGACCGCCGTGCGCCAATAGCATTGACTACCCAGCCTGACAAAAAACCACCTGTCAGTCCACCCATGCCCAGCATCATCATACTCAGTCCTCGTTCCTTTTGAGCATCACTCGTTGCAAGTAAACTTTGTATCCATGTAGGGAGCCACGAAAAAATGGCCCACAATCCGATCAGCATCGTTCCAAAAATGATGGAACCTTTTACCAGGTTTTTTCGATGATCGTCCGCAAAAATGCTCTCGCCTTTTTGTTTATGCTGAATATCTTTCTTGCGGTCATATTTCCATTTGTCGGATTCTTTCAATAAAAAAATGGAGAGGAGTGCAATGGTGACAGGAATAATGCCCACCAAAAAACCTTCTCGCCAGGATGAAACAAAATAATTGATGGCGCCTGCAGAAAAAATACCAACGGGTATACTGATAGATAAAATGCCAATGAAAATAGCTCTTGTTTTTTGTGGCCATTCTTCAAGCATGATGGTAGGGCCTGTAACCAGTATAGCACCCAAACCAAAGCCACTAAAAAACCGGCAGATCACAACAGCCCACCATGTTGGCATGAAACCGGTAAGAATAGTAAACAGACCATAACACGCGATCGAAAAAATGACTGCAGTTTTTCTGCCCGCCTTATCATTGACAATCCCGCTTATGAATCCACCAAATGCGCCGCCGAAGATGAAAACTGAATTGATATACGCGCTGATGTTATTTAATTCATCCGCATCCTTATCACCCAACAGATCTTTAACAGCCACGGGTAAGTAGACAGACATGAGTGTGGAGATTACGCCGGCAAAAGCAGTCCCTAAAAAACAAATGGCAAATAATACCCAGTGATACGTTCTTACTTTTTCACTTCCTGTCATGCTTTCTTTTTTAAATGATCATAGCCCTGGGGCAAACGATTGTACCCATGATTTTTTAATCTTTCGCCGAGTCCTTTATAAAATGAAGGATCAGCCGGAGTCACCGTGGAAAGTCCATCCACATAACGATTGTACAAACAAAATAAAGCCGCGATCAGGACCGTGTCGTGTATCTCGATATCTGTCGCGCCAACGTCCTTTGCTTTTTGTATCGATTCGGATGTCACATATTTCCCGCCTTGTTGCACCTTGGCCGCAATGGTAAGTAAGGCCTTCATTTTATCACTGACAGGCGCCGTGGTTATATCCTGTTTTACTTTGGCGGATGTTTCTTCTTCTTCCAGGAGAATGTCTGCAGCAGCCGTGTGTGCCGCTGTACAAAACGTGCATTCATTGCGATGTGAAACGATGGTAGCGATCAATTCCCTTTCGCCTTCTGTTAACGTAGAAGGACCCCGTAAAAGAAATTGTGTTAACTCGCGGATCGGTGCTGCAGTATCTTTTCTGTATTCCAGCAACCCTGTGATTCCCGGAAGATGATCTTCTAGTGGTATGTGCGGCATTGTATTAATTATCTTTTTTTGTGTCAGGATAAAAAGTTCGCCAGCTGTGCCAGAACTCCTGTGAAGCCTGCAAAGGTTTCAATGAAAATGATGTATCGATCCCTTTCCCATCAATTCTGAAATGATGTGTGTCGCAGTCCAGGACATCGTTGCTCAAATGAAATGTTGCATTTTCATTAGGTCTTTCAAATGCGAAAAAACTTTTATTATCGTTTGCCAGAACGATGAGAACAGGAGTGGTTTCAATTTTGTCCTGGATAAGTCGCTCTGATCTCAATTTATTCCAGTCATAGGCCTTGCGCGCAGTTGGAGTTTTGACCCCAATTACCCATGATTTATCTTTCCATGAAAGGCTATCCGTTCCTGTTAAAGCATTCCTGCTTTTACCAGCTTCATATCTTCCGGTAGTGTCGTATGATTTTATAAATGAAGAATCAACCTGCATAATGAGTGAGTTAGGATTTAACTGCAACCATTTGGCGAGGGATGTTTGCGTGCTGAATACTTCGGGTAAGTGTTGTCCTTTTAATTTTCCGGTAATGGCCTCACCGGTTACCTGCCGCCACCAGCTTTTTGTTGTCACATCTTCAAACATCGCATTGAAATGATCCATGCCAACCAGCCTGAATTTTTCATACTTGCCATTCACCATGGGTTCGAAGACGCGGCCGGTTCTGCAAACGGTGCAATAGGTGATCATGACCGGTTTACCACCAATTGTATCCTGTACCTGGTGATGATAACCCAAAAAACGGATTGGGTATGCCTTTGCTTCATCATTGATCTTTACACCAATTACTAATCTGCCGGAATCAATTTCGTTTTTGGCCGCATTTACCATCAAAACTTTTTTGGTCTGGTAAAACATATGATCAGCGGCCATATTAAAATTTGCCATGTACACTACGAGCACTAGTATTATGACCGGTATTGCTAATAACCATTTTCTTTTCCAGTGAGATCTGAAAAGCCCGATCACCAGCATCAATAAGAATAAAATTCTGAAAGCCCATCGCCAGCGATACAGAAAATAAGCAAGATCGATACTATTCATTTGCTGGCTGCCCGGCATCGGCATAATGAAATAAACATTTGCCACTTCAAAAAGAAGCAACCCGAGAAAGCCTAACCAGAAAAGTGTTTTCATGTTTTTTAATTGATGGCTTTAAATAAAAACTAAAAGCTCCTCTCCCGTGGAAACGGGAGAGGGTTTTAGTCCGCTATGCTTGTATGAGTATCACTATAAAAAGTTTTAAATATTCAGGCCCAGGGAAATTGTGAATGTTCTTCCATCAGCCGGCAAAATGCCCGGACCCGGATACATCGTTATTCTTCGATTAAAATATTTTTCGTTTGTTAGGTTATTGATGCTTCCGCTAACATGGAATTGCTTTGAAAATTGCCAGCTACAATTCCAATCCCACACGTGATAGGCAGGGATCAACCCAATAACACCGTTTGAACTTGACACGGTATTAAAAGCATCATTAAAAGTTGTACTGGTGTGGGCATGTTGAAAAATGGTGGAAACTGTCTTGTATCTGAACTCAAGACCAGTTTTTACGATCCATCGTGGTGTATTCTCAACGTAATTACCTGAGATATCTGTATTCGTTCCTGATTTATTAATAACACCACTGGTATATTTTGCTTCATCAAACGCAACTGAGCTAAATATCCGGACATCAGTAGCTGACCCGGTTGGGTTAATTAATTTTAGCAGTGACAATTCTGCAAAAGCTTCGACACCTTTTGAGACAGAATTCCCAACATTTGTTGTGAGCAGGTTCGAGCTTCCGTCGGGATTCGTTTGAGTGATCAACCCGATCTTATTTCCGTAGAAAAGATAAAAGGCATCAACATCAAACTGGAACACATTGCTAATACGGCCACGGTAACCGAGATCGATATCATAACCTTTACTATCTTTTAAGTCAGGGTCAATTTTATCAAGCCTGTCCGCAGGTGTTACATTGGCATATAAGTAAGGGCGGTAAGCCTGGGAAATATTTGCGATCAGTTGTGAAGTGGAATTCAGGTCATATTGCAAGCCTGCTCCGAACAATGGAAAATTTCTTTTACCAACATAAGAAACAGTTGCGGTCCTGTTATTAATAACCCCGTTAAGATCTGTGTTGATCACTTCATATCTTACACCGGGGGTGAAAGAAAGTTTTGGTGTAAGCTGGAAAATATTTTCAGCGAATGCCGCATAATTATCGGTAGTAAACCGCAGATCGATCCCATAATTTTGAGTAAGCGTGAGATCAAAATCACTTCCTGTTGTACCTATACCCTTTTGTTTCCGCTTCGTTAGTTGATGAAAATACCGGAAGCCACCGGTTATTACACTATTAACTCTCCCTATTTTATAAACATGTAAGAGTCTTGCTTCAGTGGTAAAACCGTTGTAATAATCTCTGTCGACCTGCCGGTGATCATAAGAGCCCAATGCCGTGTTGAATGTATCCGGGATATTAGGTGCGTTTATAAACTGAACGCTATTCCTCTGTCCAAACAATGCATGCGAGGTTATTTCCAGGTATGTGCCCGGAGAAATAGTATAATTGAAAATAGCAGCAGGAATATTAATGAAGGGTTGAAAATAGTTCCTCGCACGTTCAGATTGTTTTGCACTTGCTTCAAATTGCTGATCAGTCAAACCTCCTGCTATTTGCTGTATATAATCCATTCTCGAAAACTCAAGTTTGATCTTCATCTTATTATTCAACTGGTACCCGAAATGCACGTAATAAGCATGATAGTTGAATTTCGCATTGTCTCTCCATCCGTCACCATGACGATTGTCATAGTAAGCGTAGTAATTAAATCTGCCCTTTGTACCACCCACCGCGTTGAATGAATTGAAAAAATTATTGTTCCCGGCGGTTTGTTCAAACTCTCCGCCAAAAACTTTACTGGTATCTCCCTCTTTCATTTTATAATTCATCATGCCACCGAACTGCGGACCAAACTGTAATGCAGCGGACCCACGCACCAATTGAATTTCCCGGATGCCCTGTAAAGGAACTGTATAATGATCTTCGGGGTAACCAAACATGTCGGAGTTCGTGTTGTATCCATTCTGCCGCATATTCATTTCAATCGAGCGATGTGAGTCAGTACCTCTTGACCCAATATTTAACTGAGTTCCTGCACCATCCATTTCCCACATGGTAAGCCCTGGTATTTTCGCAAGTGCAGTTCGTCCCAAATTAAAAGAGAGGCCGTTTGTACTGTAAGGCAAGGTCAATGTATTTGTTCTTTTTCCTGCATACACCATCGCTCCTTCAACCTGGGGTAAATAAGAAGCGCCGGATGATCTCAACTTTGAATTCACAAAAACACTATCCAGGGTTTGTACGGGAAGAGTATCGTTTGCATTACCATTCGCGAAATTTTGGGCAAAACAAATGTTTCCACATCCAATGAATAATCCGATCAGGCCATTTATTTTCAAAAAAGTTTTCATTTTATTACCCTAGTCTTAGGCAATCTAAAGGCCTCTCCCGTAGAAACGGGAGAGGGTTTTAGTATGCTATGCTTGTAAGAATTTCAAAATATTTTTTTTTATCCCTTTATGAGAGCGAACCTGTTTGAAGGCCACTTCAAAAAAGTTTTTCTTTCCGTAATAAACCACAATGCCAGCAACACGCCGTAGCTGCCTCCGCGTTCTATCCACTCCACCAAAGCATACTGCGGATAAAAAACTTCGCTTGTGATCTTCCAGAGAAAGAAAATAAATATCAATGATCGGAGTGGGCGTATCAATACAACCAGTGCGAAAGCGATCTCCACTGCACCAACTATATGTGCCACTCGCTGCGGGTCAGAAAATCCCAATGAAGTATATTGGTTAAGGAGTGCTTTTTTCTCAATAAGATTGAGCCATCCATGACCCAGTAATATCAAAAAGCCGAAGAGCCGCAGGCAAAATGCAAGCTTTGTGAATGTTTCTTCAGCAGGTTTTTTATTAGGATCAACGCGAGTAAACCATCCGGCAACATTTTTTGCATTACCGCATAAGATCAAAAATGCAAGCGGCGCCCCGTAATTTCCTCCTCTTTCGATAAATTCAGCAAAAGGTTCACCTGACATTGGTCGCAAAAAAGCAGTAAAGGCGCCCCAAACCACCAGCCATACAGGGATCACTCTCATTGGATACGCCAACATAAGTATCCCGCACAGCACATCAAAACTTCCCACTAGCGGCATCAGTCTGTATGAAAGATCATGTCCAAAGCCAAACACGGCAAAATAATTACACCAGATCGGCTTCGTGATAATACCGAAAACTCCATGACCTATGAAGCACATGGCAATAGCGATCTGAAGAGTATAGTATATTTTTTTATTTGTTACCAGGTTTGGCATTTGATCTTATTCTTATTCGGCTCCGTCTGTTACTGCTCTCTGCACTGCAAAATTTCCGACACTTTGCCCAACGGTAAGTCCGGCTTCGCTGTCTGTTTTATAATGTATGCCTGCATAAAATCTCGACAGGGCTGCTTCTTTCGCCATATCCATATAGGCGTTGGCTCTTTCAGGAATAATGTGCCCAAGTATAGTAGCGGCGGCACCACTAAACGTAGCATGGCCGGATATGTAAGACGGGAAGTTGGGTATGCCCGTTAATGTTTTAACGGCCGGGTCTGTCTGTGTAGGCCGGGGATTGAAGTAAAAATATTTTGTGTCCCAGCACACAATGGCCGCGTCCATCTCTGCCATATTTAGTAAAGCCAGATTTCTTGCCCAACGCACTTCACTGTAATTTTTTTGTAAAAAGTCTGCGACGGCAATATCATTCCAATGACCCGGTGGTGTATAGGTTCCCACACCATCGGCCCAGAAATGAACGATCCTGTAATGATCTCTTGTGTCATTTAATGTTATCTGCAATACCTCATCAGCGTCCTTTTTCATTTGGTCGCTTGTAGTAGACGGAGGTGGTCCCGGACGAAGAGCGATCACGCTGAGTGAATCAACTAAAAATCCTTTTACCTTTCCAAATAAGGGCAGCATCGGGGGACGAGCGGGAACCTCAAGACTTATCCATGGTTCTTCACCCTTTGAAGAAGCATTATCTGCCAGTTGTTTCCATATATCCGGGTTTCCCACTGCAGCACCTGCCCTGTCGCCTCTTGCTCTTGTTACAAATTTTTGAGCAACGGCTCTTCCCAGTGCTTCTCCTGCATCAAGATCACTGCGCACATTGGCGCCCGCAATTATTCTTGCTCTTTTTTCTTCTTCCGCTTTTTGCTGAATAAAATCCTGGTCACCAGGGAATAATAATTTCAACATCTCCACCGATGCGCCTTCTATTACTGCATCTTCGGAAGGATAAGAAGGAAGATCTGACCTGGGAATAAGAACATTTATACTTGAATCGACTTTATACGGAGCAGGACGATTATATAATCTTTTATAATACCATGCTGCTACTAACGCATCATATTGTGCAGCGGCTACATATGCGTAAGCCCTGGCAGCGTAGGGTGGATTTGCAAATGGGAAATAAGGATAGGCAAGGGGGTTCGCTGCACTGGGTATAGGATATGTTCCGTCATCATTTTGATAAGGCGGCAAGTTATGCTTTGCCACCAGTTGACGCATTATTTCATTCCAACGCAGAACAGAGCCCGCACTCCAGTATTTTACAATATCTTTTTCTTCTGAAGTAAGATCAGCCTGCCAGGTTTTTATTTCATTGATCTGGGCAACATAATCGGGAGTGTTGGTGGCGATCGGTGCCGCTACGGCAAACTCCGTCGGACCGGTAAGCAATATTGGTTTCCAGTCACCAGCATTGATATCAATATTAGAAGGACTAAGTGAAGAGATATTATCTGTACGCCCTTCAATACTTTTATTGCAGCTGATATTTATTACAAATACACCTGCAACCATAAGCATCACAACGTAATTATTTCTTTTCATAAAAAAATTTTAGAGGTAATCAGGATTTTGTCTTTTTACCAACATAAAAAGCGTAATAGATGCCTGCACCATATGTGGTTGACTGGCCAACATTTCTGCCGGCAACAACGAAATTGGCGCTTCCTATTAATGATAGTTCTTTGATCTTTTTAATGGTATATTTTACGTAACCGCCTACCGATGTTGAATTCATCCGGTTACTCGGAAATGGCATATTATTTTTTGTGATGTCAAATCCTCCCAGGGTGGTCATGTTCGTCAATAATGCTTCAGCGATCAGGTAATGACCCCTGTATCCTGTGCGCAATTGGTAAAAAGCAACATTGGGCATTTCTACTTCAGTGGTATTGTGCTGCTCAGTATCAAAATAAGCAGGCCTGTCAATATCTACATTACTGCGCCAGATATAAGCGGCAGAACCTGTGGCGGTAAAATTCCCCCTGCGGTAATCTATTATGCCTCGTGCAGTGAGATTTGTTGAACCAAGTCCAATAGCCAAGGGCAAATAATCTATCACATAATTGGATAAGGGAGTAGAGAAACCACCGACGGTGATAAGAGAGAACTGATTTTTTCCAAAGGTTTTGGTAAGAGGTTTCCATTTTACAAAAAGCGACAGGTCCTGCAGGCCATCGACGGCATGCAAGGTTCCCGCAGAGGCTTTTGTCCATACATAAGGTACGCCCACCAGTACATTCAGGTTATTGGTAATTCCATAAGCGCCCATATACATTAACATTTGCGTGGAAACTGTGCCGAGGTTCTGATTATCCCTTTTAAATGTTCCCTCCCAATAATGATCCCACGAAGAGTAATCATAGGTAAATCCATGGCAAGTTTGTTGTTTGTTCATCATGATCGCGTCTAGATCGGTTTGTGCCGATGCCGAGCCGGTCATGGCTATACTGCCTGTTATCATGGTAATGGTCAGTATATTTTTGATCAACATTTTCATTTCAAAAATTTTACAGTTAAAAATTTTGTTTGATCATGACTTCCTGGCTTCTGCCAGGCTAATAAATAAAACCACGCTGCAGAAGAAAGTATTTCTATAAAATGGAAAATCATTCCTGCGTTGATCAAATGATCAGCAGGCTGTAACAACCTGCGCATGAGTGCCGATATCATCCGTCACGCAGCGTTGCGCATTTTGATAAACACCGGCAATAAAAAGAAGAAGTATGATTATTGTAATTCGTTTCATAAATAGCTTTTTGGTTTGATCAACCCGATTTTTTCATTTTCAATCGCTGTACAACAAATTCTCCGAGTTTCGCGCCCCTTACATTACCATTGTCACAGTCAAAACGATAGTGGATGCCTCCATATACTCGTGAAACGCTTGCCTCAGCTGCAGCCTGCCGGAAAGAAGTAAAATCCCGGGCAGGTATACCAAACTCCATTTCAGAAGTATCACGATAGGCGAAATTGTCACCGAAGACTTTCGTCATTGCTTCGGCTGCCGCAGCAGAAATAGTGGAATGTCCACCGGAATAAGATGGGAAGGGAGGCGTTTGAAGATATGGGCGCCATTCCTGGTCCACATACCTGTTGATGGCCGTTTCCGGTCTTATATAATTGCTGCGATATTTTTCATCCCATGAACTTATGAAGGCGTCAAATATGGCAATAGATGTCAGCGTATACCCACAGACAGTCGTGCTAAAATCAGCTTTTGATTTTTCTGCTGCAATTCCCACTATATTTTCCCAGTGGCCGGCCGGTGAGAACTTTTTAGTAGCAAACATTACGTGGCCGCTTACGTTTAACTTAAATGAATTGTCATCAAAAAAATCAGCGATCCATTTTTGTTCAGCTGTCAAACTATCTCCTACCAGTTTTACTTCCATCATTGCTTTGTAATAATCACTGTTTTTGTTTTTTACATCAAAAACAGGAGGCAACGGAGGTCTGAATTGTGAAGCGGAATCCAATGCGATTGTTCTTATCTCTCTCCAATGTGGTTCTACAGCCTGTCCATACATAGGAGGCGTAGGGATCCACCGGCCCTCTTCGTTAGTTACAGTATATTTTTCTGCACTACGTGTTTGGGCATAGTTGTCCTTTTTGCTCCATTGGATTATACTGGCAACAATGGTGTCGGAAAATGCAAGTGTATTATCGAGTTCCTCGGAGGGCATTCCTGTGCTGTCAGCCATTCTTTTTAATTCATTGTAGTATCCCATCATACTTCCCTCAGGAAATGTAACAGCGTTTCCCACCTTTGTAAAAGCAAATAAAGCCGCTAAATGAAAATCAATTTTCTTTCCTTGCATTGGCTTCGGCATTACAGGCAATTCCTTAACCTGGCCCGCTAAGCTGATGTAGTTATCATCACCAGCTACGATGCACTCATAAGCAGCAATATTTGCATAAACATAGTTGCGGCTCGCGATCATGGGAGGGAAATTATTTTCAAGCACTACGTCGTTCAGCTTCTTTACTGTTTTGCAATACAGAATGGGATCACTAAAAAACTTTCCATAATCACCAGACCGATGCTTACACGAAACAATTGCAAAGCCAATTAAGGCAGCCAGAAAAAATTTTTTCATTTAGTATTAATAAGTTAAAAAGATGCTTCTACACGATAGTAAGAAGGGCCTAAGATAAGTAAGCATTAAGCTACTTCAGGAGGTTGCTCAGAAACAGGTAAACAAACACTGTTAAGAAATGAAGTTCCCGTATGCAGGGGTTTTTGATTACTATCCTCTACATTTTTGAGATTATAATTCTGCGAGTAGTCGTCGTAATCGCTAAAAATGCTTTTGAAAATATTGCCCAGGGGTGAATTGCTTTTGCCATTGTGCTCCTGGTCAAGCCCGTTGTTGGCCGTAAACAAAATATTGTCGGCGTTCTTAATATCCTGTTTTACTGTGTTGGGAATGCACTTAAGAACCAGGTAGCCATTTTCGATCTTCCTCTTTACATACGCGTAGATATTTCCATTAAGCTCGATCTCACCATAATGCCTTTCAAACTCTGAGGAACTAACCTGGTAGGGCATATCAAGTGCGACCCTGATCTCTATTAACTGGGATTCATCGTAATCGTTCACATCAATTTTCGCTTCAAGTTGTGTATCAGCCTTTTTTTGGAAATAACCAGTAACAAACCGGTAACCATACCAGTTGAATGCGAGTAGACAAATGAGCAGTATAGCAGCAATCTTTCTCACGAATAGTAGGACACAATTTAAAGGAATTCCCCGAAAAAACAAGTTTGTTTCGAAATCTATGACATCCCTCGGCCTCGGTCTGCTGCTTATCCCCAAAAATCAATTAAAATATTCGAATGGTACCTGCTCCTTACATTTCCTTTACATCAATTATGGAAACAATGGCGTTAGGGATCTTACTGGTTGTCCACGGTTATGAAAGTACTATTGCGCCTTTTCCTCGCTGTTTTGTTTATCAGCACTACTCTATTGATATTTGCATTCTTTTCCTGGTACCGGCCCAAGTTCAAACCGATGCTCCATCATACCTACCCGGCCGGGCTTGAAAGATCCTCCCTTGAATTAACCCGTTTACGGGCTAAAGCGATCTCGTTAAAGCAATATGCGCTTACTCACCGGTTCAATAAGTCCGTGTGCTTTAGTCGATATGAGCGTTGGCTCAGGAAAAAACCGGTTTTTTGTTTATGACCTGGACAAAGATTCCGTGATCCTTGCCGGCCTGGTTGCGCACGGCAGTTGTGATGCAGGGTTTCAGTTAGCTCCCGGCTTTTCTAATACTCCTAACAGCGGTTGCAGCTCATTGGGTAAATACAAAATTGGAAATCATTACAAGGGAAAATTCGGACTTGCCTATAAATTGCATGGTCTTGATTCATTGAACAGTCATGCTTACGAGCGAAATATCGTTTTGCATTCTTATGGCTGTGTACCTGAGCAGGAAACCGATCCCATCCCCATTTGCAACAGCCGCGGATGCCCAATGGTTTCGCCGGGATTTTTAAATCAGTTGGCGTTGATCATTGATAGATCTAAGAAACCGTTGTTGCTTTGGATATTTGACTAAAGATTGAAAAATCTTACAAAATAAAAATAGGTATTTGCACCTAATTCACAGAACGTCCTATCTGAAACTTCAACAAGTTGCAACCTTATTACCTTAGTAACATTATGAACGAATTTAGATTTCAACCTTATTACCTTATCTCGTTAATAATGTAATCAGGTTATTGTTTATGAAACGCCTTGTTCTACTTAGGCTATAAGGTTTGATCAGCTGGTTTTACTGAACTGAAACCTTCAACATTTATTTTATGACGTAGGTTTTCTTTTCAACGCCCACACCTTTTATAGTGAGACTCTTCCATTGAGGAGGTAAAACTGATTTGATTTGTACAATTCCTTTTGGAGTTATATCCAATCCACCAAAACCCATTAACACCGATTGAAGAATACCACCAGCACCAGTTGAAAAATAAGGATTCGTTCCACCCTTGGTTTCTGCGAGCACTCTAAAAGGAGGATTTAAATTAGGAACATAGGCATCCTTGAACCAATGCCACGCCTTGTCTTTATCACCGAGTCTTGAATACAACAAAGTAAAAATAGCTTGCGTCATGGCAGGAGTGCCTTCATCGGGTATTCTTGATTCATAATATTCGAGGTCTTTCCGGACCTGGTTCATGTCAGTGATCTGTTTCAAGGGATAAGCCAACAAGTTTACGTCGGCCTGTTTTATCTTCTCACCGTGATAACTTGCATGTTCACTGGTAACGCCATTCTCTAATTTTAAGATTGGGATATTATTAGCCACATTCATCCAGTCAGGATCAGGAGTGATGCCTAAAATTTTTGCAGCTTCAGTCGCATTTTGAAGGTTCGATTTGGCTGCTGCATTAGTAAAAGCATTATTATCTACATTCTCTGCCCATTCATCTGCTGCCACTACATTTTTAATTTCGTATTTACTGGGGCCATTTCGTTCAACACGTGAAGCCCAAAAATCAGCGGTCGCTGATAAAATGGGCCATCCTCTTTCACGAAGCCAGTTCTTATCCTGCGTTACACAATAATAATTCCAGGCAGCAATACTTACACAAGCCGTGATATGATGTTCGAATGGCCCACTTAAGGCCCACACAGGAGTTTCTTCTACTCCTGTTTCGGCGCTTTCCCATGGAAACATGGCTCCTTTGAATCCATTGGCAAACGCATTTCGTTTTGCGGCTTCGAGGCGTTGATAACGGTATTCTACCATGCTCTTCGCAATTTCCGGATGCAAAACCAAGAGGGATGGAAACATCCAGAGCTCAGTGTCCCAAAATACATGGCCATTATAGCCCAAACCGCTTAAACCCATTGGTGATGGAGAAAGAGCTGTACCTTCTCTCGTAAAGGAATAAAGATGATACAGCATGCTGTGAATATCCTGCTGGCTCTGATCGTCCCCTTCGATCACGATATCACTTTGCCATAGACCATCCCACGCTTTGTTATGAAAATTTACCAGTCGATCCCTGCCTTCGAGTTTTGCGTAAATGGTAAGACGCTCGGCTTCATTCAAAGGATCATCGTGATGCGCAGATGTAATGGAAGAACCGGCAATGGAAAAACGATAGGTTTCGCCGGCCTTGATTTTTTTACTGAATTTCATCAGGTGCATATTGTTGTCCCACATTTCATGGATCACTCTCGGTTCCTGCCCATGCGGTTCAGAAAACAGGAACGTATTGGAAGCGCACATCAGTAATTTACCGGTTGGGCTTTTCGCCGAAGAAGTAAGCAGGCTTATTACTACATGAGGCCTGTCAATTTCATTATAATAATTCTGTACATCCTTCAATGCATCAGGCGCCTCCATCACACTGGCGCCCGTAATATCAATATCTTTTTTTGCCGTGATGCTGATATCCATTAAAACAGTAAAAGGTAAATGGCGTAAGGAATAATAGGTGTAAGAAACGCTGGCTTTATCACCGTAGTCAAAGCTGGAGGTAAAATTTGCATGCCGCATATCGAGTTCCTGTTGAAAATTGGAAACAGATCTGCCATCGAGCCGTTTTCCATCTACTTCGAGATACATATTCAACAGGTTAAAACTGCGGAGAAAGTTGCTCACTCTTCCTCTTCCATAAAGGTCATACGCGCCGGCGAGAACAACATCTTTGACCTTAAAAGGTTCGGGTGAGGAAACGATACCGATCATTCCATTCGCTACGGTAACTCCATAATAACTGGCTGGGTCTATTTTATCCGCCTTTACCTTCCAAATGTCGACTGATTGAGGAAAGGCATTTATAAATAAACCAAGTACGACGCAGAGGCAGAGCGATCTTCTCATATAGCTTCTTTACGATCGGCTAATTTAAGTAAACCGATTTAATTACGCGGAGTGGGCATTCAGTGAAAATATCTAACTTGCCAGTTTTGAATGTAATCCCGATCATGAAAAAAATTATTTTATTTATTTCGATCTTTCTTATCATTTGTATTGCCGCGGTCTACATTTTTTTTCCAAAGAAACTATTCCTCACTAGCGCGTTATCTTTTCACGCAAATGGCGATGGCCTTTATCGATCCCTGGCAGAAGATACCAATTGGAAGAAGTGGTGGCCCGGGACCGTTACAGGAACCGATAACCATTCATTACGATTCACACATGATAATTGTGATTTCCACGTCCGCAAGCTCCTTTACAGTGCCATTCAACTAACGCTTATCAAAAATGGCGATTCTTCAGACGGTTTGCTGAGAATAATTCGTTTTAATAATGATAGTATCAGGATCGAACTTTTATCAGAATTAAATGCTTCCCCGGATCCATTTAGCCGGGTCTCCACGTATTTCCGTGGCAAACGGATCGAAAAGACATTTGATGATATTGTGTCGTCATTGAGCAAATATGCAAGTGACAAAAGGAATATATATGGTTTCAACATCAAAAATGAAATAGTACCGTTCCAAAACCTGGTATCAACAAAGCAATCATTTTCCCATTATCCAACAACAGAAGATGTTTACACGATGATTGGGCGGCTGAGAAACTATATTGATCGATCCGGCGCAAAAGAATTATTCTCACCTATGCTTAACATTAAAAAGATTGACAGTGCAACTTACACAGCCCAGGCAGGACTTCCGGTTGACAGAGCGCTTCCGGATAAAGACGATATCTCCTCAAAATGGATGATGAAGGGAGGCAACATATTGGCGGGTGAAGTGACTGGTGGGCAAAAGCAAATCGAGGAGGCCCAACGACAAATGGAATTATATATCATGGACTATCAACGTTCGATCATCGCTATACCATTTCAAATGCTGATCACAGACAGATCGAAGGAACCCGATAGTACAAAATGGGTTACGCGTATTTACTACCCGGTGGTGTAGATCATTTGTAATACCGTATCACCCTGGTACTGTCATTATTTTTGGCGAGAATAAAAGCATCCTGGCCCGCTATGCTTATCTTCCTGATGTGCCGAACCTGTCCCCTAACCTCCAATCCATTGATGTTCTCACAATCAAAATTGCCTTTGCCTCTATTGATAAGAATAGTTCCGAAGTCGGCATCATACCTTCCCATCTGGATATTGTTGTCGTAATAATTTCCCATCAATAAAATGTCCGGCAAACCATCGGCATTTGCATCGACGACCGCCGCATCCCGGTAAGAAGTTAATTGTGCTTGCCAGGGCAATGCTTTTACGGTGAAATTCATGTTCCCATCATTTACCAGGATAGCGTTCGCGAAATAATTCGCTGTGTGTACCTGGGCTTCCTCCAGCTTTTTTTCTTCAAAAATTTCGTCGATATCTGCTTTCGCAAAATCCTCAGCGTATAAAAATTTTTTCTTGATATTAGGAAGTTGACGTTGCAATTCATCTTTACTGGCAAAAGGCAATTCCTTTCCATTCATATAATATGTCATTATCTGTTCCTTTTTCCCGTTATCATCAAAATCATTATAATACAATCTCACAGGCTCTTCATCAGATGCCTTTAACCGGCTGTTCAGACCCAGGTTGCCGCCGATGAGATCGGTATCTCCATCATTGTCGACATCGACCGGGAGTATAAAATTCCACCAGCCGTTTTTCTCCGTTATTTGTTTTTTATTAAATTTTCCCGACTCATTGATAAAGGCCGTGATCCCTCCCCACTCACAAGAGACGATCAGGTCTTTGTTTCCATCTTTGTTTATATCACACCACACGGCATTTGTAACCATCCCGATTTGCGACAAGTCGTTCGCATATTTTCCTGTGACATCCGTAAACTTCCCTTTACCATCGTTCTGCAGTAAATAGGAATGAGGGATCTCACCGTATGTCTGGGGTATCGCTCGTCCCCCGACGAACAGATCGACAAAACCATCGCCGTTAAAATCATATGGCACAACACAGGAAAAAGTTTCATACAAATTGCTGAATGCATTTTGGAGTTTTGTAAAATGAGCTTTGCCGTCATTTAAATATACCCGCGGTAATAAATGTTCATCGGTTCCATAATATTCATTCCCTCCGCTGGCTACTACCAGATCCACGTTGCCATCATTATTTACATCTACCCATACGGCATCAACGTCTTCATACATACTGTCAACATGCATGGCCGGTTGCTCTGTTCTTATAAATTTTCCATTGGGCTGTTGCAAATAGATAGCGTTGTGAAAGGTTTTGGACGAGCCAATAAATACGTCCTGCAATCCATCACGATTGATATCGGCAACCGCCAGCGCTGGTCCTTCCGCGGAGATCATGTGCGGGATCAGCGGTTCGCGATTAAATTCAATAAAAGGATTTTCTTCATGCTTGTAGTCAAGATGTACAGATGAGGTAATGTCCTCCATTGGTTTCGTCCTGTTAACGTGAAAAGAGGTAATTCTTCGGTAATCAAATTGTGGAAGCCCTTTTTGATAGGAAAAAGCGAGGGCAGGATGGTCGATGGTGATAGGTTGATAAGAATTATCCGGCCAGACCAGGAAAGCAGAATCCACTTTTGTTTTGGCAAGTCCAATATGAATGGGCACTTCCATGCTTGACTGGAAGCCCTTCACGGGATTGTTTTCATAAGTTCTGATACCACCATTTGCAAACAAAATTATTTTAGCGCCAATAGCATTGATATTTTTTTCGGGTCCTTTTAATTTGATCTCTGCGTATGATCTGTCTTTTTTATCGTTGCTCTTGTTTTCATAAACAAGTGCGGGGTCGTCAATGTTATTGACTACGACATCAAGATCTCCGTCATTATCCAGGTCAGCATACACTGCACCATTCGAATAAGTAGATTTATCGTTGGCGATGCTGTCATCCAGGTCCTGGAAACTAAGATCACCTTTGTTCCTGAAAAATTTATTGGGAATTTTTATCTGCGGGAACCGGCTGATAAGGTTCATGTCTTTTTCACCCAATTTATTTTCGCCGAGCTTCCGCTGTATCTCTTCATTGGAAATAAAATTCACATAATCCATATCATTCAGTCGCTTCGGGATCCCGTTTGAAATAAACAGGTCTTTCAAACCATCGTTATCAAAATCCATCCATAATGGCGCCCAACTCCAGTCCGTGGCGTAAATTCCGGAATAGAGACCTACTTCGCTAAAAAGACCGTTTCGCCGGTTGTATTGCAGGTTATTCCTGGAGTACTGGTAATTATATCCTGCGCCAATTTTCTGTTGAAAGACATCGTAGTCATCGTCACCTAAGGACCTCTTTAGTATATAAGGATCGGCCGGGAGCATATCCACAGAGATGATCTCGGGGTAACCATCATTGTTTATGTCAGCGACGTCAACTCCCATTGAATACCGGCTGGTATGCATCAGATGCTGGTCGGTCTCATCCGAAAATTTTCCATTTTTCTGATTAATGTATAGATAATCGTTTTCGTGAAAATCATTGCCTATGTATAGATCGGGCCAGCCATCCAGGTTTATATCTGCAACAACAACCCCCAGTCCAAAACTGATCGCTGAACTGTTAATACCTGTTTCTTTTGTTACATCGGTAAATGCCCCCTTCTCGCCTCCACCCGTGGGCGAGATGATATCATTCCTGTAAATGCGATCACCGGAAAGTATGCTGTAGGTTCCAAGGAAATTAGTACGAGGGGCAAATGTTCCATTTTGATGAACAGCATGATTCAACAAAAACATGTCAAGGTCACCATCCATATCATAATCAAAAAAAACAGCCTGCGTGCTGAAGCCTGAGAAATCCAATCCATAATCTTTTGCTTCGTCCCTGAAATAAGGAACTCCATTTTTATCGAGGCCCTGGCAAATGAGAAGTTGATTTTTGCTATGAAGTGTTTTATAGTTGCCGACACGGCATACATAAATATCAGGTAAGCCGTCATTATTGATATCAACCACCGATACGCCTGTTGACCAGGCGCCATCCTGTGGTATTTTGGCTTCGGTTGTTACATCTTTAAATTTTAATTGGCCCAGGTTGAGGAACAATTTATTTTCACCCTGGTTGGAGGCGAAGAAAAGGTCGATCAGGCCATCCTTGTTGAAATCTCCGGCGCCGACGCCGGCACCGTTGTAGAAATACATGTAATCAAACATGTTGAATTCCTGGGTTGACTTCAGAGTGTTGGCAAAGTGAAGGCCGGTCTTATCATCACCCAATACTTCAAATATCGTATGCTTGCTCTCGTGTTTACCGCAACTACTTAGTAAAAAAGTGATGAAAACGATAAGAAAAAACTTACTGCTTTCCCTGCGCTCACAATAAAATATGTTATGACCTCTTATCATGAAAATTAGCAAACAAGTCCTACTTGATTTTATCTTTTACCCGGTATAAAACGGGATATTCATCATTTTGCAAAAAAAGTAAATAGTCTTCCCCGCGGATATGGATCTCTTCTATATCCCGCAACTGGCCACTGAGATTTAACCCCGTCCTATTCGGTTCCACCCACTTAAAATTCCCGTCGCCAGTATTTAATAATGCATCCCCCATACTTGCATCGAGTCGCTCCAGTTGCGGAATAAAATCAAACTGGTTACCCCCGCTGATGATGTCAACCTTACCGTCATTGTTTATATCCATGCAATGAATAGCATTCACAGATGAAAGCTGTATCATCGGTGGAAGTTTCTCAACAATAAATTGTCCATCGCCCTTATTGATAGCGATGCAAGACGAGGAATGATCAAATTGTTTGACCAGGGCCTTATTCAATGCCTCGGCCGGGATCAGCTCCTGTACGGACTTTGTTGCATACTCTGCATGCTTTAAATTATTTTTTTTCAAAAACGGCATTGCATCTTCCAGGTCATGTTTCAGAAATACCGGTTTGTCCTTTCCATCTACGGTGTAGGTAAGAATTTTATCAATAATGCCATTCTGATCGAAATCATTCACCCACAGTTTTACGGGGTGAGTTGAGTCTGGCCTCAGGTAAAAATTCTCCCCAATATTCCCGAGCACCAGGTCTGTCTTACCATCATTGTTAATGTCGGCCGTGGTGATCGTTTGCCACCATCCGAACAGATCATTGATGTTGGTTTTAATTTCTTTAAAATGATCTTTGTCAAAAGAAAAAATTCTCGGCGCCATCCATTCTCCAACAATGATCAACTCTTTTTGTGCATCACCGGTGACGTCAGTCCAGGTTGCTCCTGTAACCATGCCAATATCAGCAATATCAGGATTCTTATTCTTTGCTATATCTGCGAAATGACCGCTACCGTCATTTACAAACAAGTAGCCTGAGGGATCCAATCCATATTCGCTGGGCACACTCCTGCCTCCAACAAACAGATCAAGGTCTCCGTCATTGTCAAAATCGTAAGCCGCCGCGACGCTTATGTTTGCATTGTTAACGGGAAAAGCGTTCGGATCCAGTTCAAAATTTCCTTTGCCATCATTCTTAAATAGCCGCAACTGCAACTGCCTGCTGTTGACGGGAACATTATTTCCTCCCGGGCAGATCAGCAAGTCAAGGTCTCCGTCTTTATCACAATCAAAAAGCAAAACAGCGATATCCTCAAAATCGACGAACTGATCAAGAGCTTTCTCATCTTTTTTTATAAATTGACCATCCTCCTTCTGCAGGTACAATTGTCCCGGGTGCCCTGCCGTGCCTCCAATAAAAACATCTTCCAGCCCATCCCCATTCACATCCCCCACCGCTGCCTTTGGACCTTCACGTGAAAGCATTCGCGGAATATTTCTTTCATAGAAAAAATCGACGTAATCATCCTCGGTGTGCTTTTCAAAATTATTTTTTACCTGGGTGAACATTGTATTGGTCTCAACCGGAATTTTCAACGCCGGCACCGGATATTTTTTTTCTTCACTTTCCTTTAGCTTGTAGACCTTATTGATAGCCGGGTGAATATATTTAGAATAAGAAAGGTCAGGCCACTGAACGATCATGGAATCGATTTGTTTCGCTTTTCCCAGGCCAACAACAATTTTATAGTCCATTGATGATTGAAATCCGCGACTCGGAATTACTTCACGGTTTAAAACCTGGTCGCCTTCATATATTTTGATCTTACTTCCGACAGCAAATTTATTTTTGTCCGTCCCTGCCAGGGAAATCCCGATATAATTGTTCTGATTCAACTCTCTCGAATTATTCCTGTACACGAAGGCAGGTTGGTTCACGTTATTGACCACTATATCCATGTCGCCATCATTATCGAGGTCACCATAGGCTGCACCATTTGAAAACGATGCCTGGTTGAATCCCCAGCTAAGGCCAATATCTTTGAATGAAAGGTCGCCTTTGTTCCGATATACTTTATTCAGCACATGAATGGAAGGCATTTTGTCAATGATCACCTGCATGTCTTCCTTTTTCCCGGTAGCGATCATTTTATTCATGATATCATTCGCAGAAAAATCGAGAAAGTCCTGGTTGATCAGGTCATGATAAATGCCGTTACATACATAAAGATCAAGCAGACCATCGTTGTCTGCATCAAACATCAAACCACCCCAACTCCAATCCGTTGCTGAAACTCCCGTGTAATTGGCAATATCCGCAAATCTTCCATTTTTGTTATTTAGCTGCAATGTGTTTTGAAAGTATTGATGATAAAACCCTTTCTGCTGCCTGAGGCGATTCACATTGATATCTTCAAATGTCAATGTTGTTTTCATCCGGTAGTCATCACCAGGTAACATATCTGTTGTAAAAATATCGGCATACCCATCATTATTTATGTCCCCGAAGTCGGCACCCATCGAAGCAAGGCTCGTGTGTTGCATGCACTGCTCCAAGTCATCCTTAAAAGTTCCATTCTTCTGATTGATATATAAATAATCTCTTTCATAATAGTCATTCGATACATACACATCCGGATAACCATCGTCATTCACATCACCCACTGTTACACCTAGTCCAAAACTGATGAGAGTCCCATGAATACCGGCTTGCTTTGTTACATCGGTAAAGTGTCCATTATCATTGCGCAGTAAATGATCACCTCCTCCTTTCCAGGTGGGCGCCACCGCCCAGTCAGCATCAGGAAGATCCCGCTGATTAGCGAAATTGAGGCTGGTAGGTGAAATAGGACTGTTATTGATTATAAAACAATCAAGGTCCCCGTCAAGATCATAATCAAAAAATGAAACCTGTGTTGTATAGCCTGCGTCATCCAATCCATATTGGGCTGCGGATTCCGTAAAAGTGAGGTCGTGGTTGTTGATGAATAATTGGTTTCTCCGCAAGGAAGAGTCATCCATGCTTCCTGCATTGCATACATAAATATCCAGCCAGCCATCATTGTTGATATCGGCCATTACAACACCTGTACTCCATTGCTTTTTCTCTCTGAAACCGGCTTTATCAGAAATATCTTCAAATTTAAAGTTACCCTGGTTAAGATATAATTTATTGCTACCCTGGTTAGCGGTAAAAAAAACATCCGCAAGACCATCATTATTGATATCACCAATGCCCACCCCTCCGCCGTTATAGAAGTTGCGATAGTTTAAAATATTCAGCTCCTTCGTATCATGGACAGTATTGACAAAATGAACCCCTGTGCTGTCCATTAAACTGAACAACGTCTTTTCTGCAGTTTTTTGTCTGCAGGAAAACAGGATCATAGTGACAAGGCCGGTTATAAATGAAAAAATGATTCGCACTTTCAATTATTTCAGATAAGCGATTTATTTTTTAGTTGAGATCTTATTCAGCTTATATAACACGGGAAATTCGTTATTTTGAAGAAATAGAAGACAATCTTCGTTTTTGGTTTTTATTTCTGCAATATCCCTTTCTTCACCTCTCAGGTGCAATCCTGTTTTTGTTGCCTCCTTCCAAACAAACTCGCCGTTTCCTTTATTAACCAGCACATCACCGAGACTTGCGTCAAGTCTTTCAAACTGCGGCAGAAAACCGAACTGATTTCCACCGGTAACAAGATCAACATGTCCATCGCCATTTACATCCATGCAATGTATCACATTGATACAAGATAGTTGCATCATGGGTGGCAGTTTCTGAACGGTGAAATTACCGTTGCCATTATTGATGGCAACACATGAGCTACAGTAATTAAATTTTTTAACTACAGACTTGCTCAACAATTCTTCAGGAAATAACTCCTGTATCGATCTTCGTGAATAGGCTTCATTTTTTAAGTTGGCTTTTTTAATCGACGGCAGCTGGTCTTCTATATCTCTTTTTAGAAATACCGGCATATCTTTTCCATCAACGGTATACGTCATGATCTTTTCGACGCTGTTATTCTGATCATAATCATTTATCCATAACTTGACCGGTTTTTTCTCATCCGGTTGCAGGTAAAAATTCTCGCCAATGTTGCCTAATACCAGGTCCATTTTTCCATCTCCGTTTACGTCCGCTGAAGACACAGTTTGCCACCAGCCAAACATGTTATCCAGGTTTGTTTTTACTTCTTCAAAGCGGTTTCCTTTGAACGAAAAAATTCTCGGTGCCATCCATTCACCTGCAACAATTAATTCCTTCTGAGTATCACCTACAACATCGGCCCACACCGCACCGCAAACCATACCAATGTCAGCGATCCCGGAACCTTGTGTTTTTGCCACATCTCTGAAATGACCACTGCCATCGTTTACAAAAAGAAAACTCTCCGGAGTTACACCATACAATTCAGGGTAACTTCTTGAACCGATGAACAGATCCGTATATCCATCACCATTGAAATCATTGGCGATGGCAACCGATACATTTGTGCCCACATTAGGAAATGCAGAAGCATCCAGCGAAAAATTTCCCTTGCCATCGTTTTTGAATAAACGCAGTTGAAGTTCCCTGCTGCCGGGTGCTACATTATTTCCTCCCGGGCAGATCAGCAAGTCAAGGTCGCCGTCATGATCACAATCGAATAACAAGACCGCTACATCTTCAAAATCCGAAAACTGTTTAAATTCCTTTTGCTCTTTTTTTACAAACTTGCCATTCGAATTTTGAATGTATAGTTGGCCAGGATGACCGGGAGTTCCTCCAATGAATAAGTCGTCAAGTCCGTCAGCATTTACATCACCCACCGCCGCCCTGGGTCCTTCCTTTGAAAGCAGGCGCGGGATATTGCGTTCCGTATAAAAATCGATCACATCATTTTCTTCGTGCTTATCAAAATTGCTTTCAATTTTTGTAAAAAAGGTTGATTGATCTTCTTTGATGGAATCGGGCATGATGTTCTTTGCATCGGGTTCCTGGATGACAAAGGTTTGGTTCATGGCCGGTTTTTCAAGTTTTGAAAACGACCTGTCCGGCCATACTATAATAATAGAATCGATGTTTGTGATCTTTCCTAAACCAATAATGATCTTATAATCAACGGAAGATTGAAATCCCCTGCTGGGAACCATTTCCCGGGATAGTATTTCATTGCCTTCATATAATTTTACCTGGCTTCCAATGGCAAACGTATTTTTTCCTTTTCCCTTTAATGAGATGGCGACGTAGTTGTTGCGATTTAATTCACGGGAATTATTTTTATAAACAAACGCCGGTTGATTTTCATTGTTTACTACCAGGTCGAGATCACCATCATTATCCAGGTCGCCGTAGGCAGCGCCATTTGAAAAGCTGGGCTGATTAAGACCCCAGCTCTCTCCGATATCAGTAAATTTCAAATTGCCGTTGTTATGATAAACCTTATTTGGAAGCGGTGTCCTTGGAATTTGCTTTAACAATTGATCCACTTCTTTCTTTTTTCCCGTGAGCACCATTTTGTGATAGGTTTCGTCAGCAAAAAAATTCATGAAATCCAAATTGGTGACATCCCTGTTCACACCATTACATACATAAATATCATTCCATCCATCATTGTCCATGTCAAACATTAATGCACCCCAGCTCCAATCTGTTGCGCAAACGCCGCTGTAATTCGCTATATCCTTGAACATCCCGTTCTTATTATTTAGCTGGAGGCAGTTTTGCGTGTATTGGTAATAAAATCCCGCTTTTAATTTAGCATTGAACAGGTCAATATTATCAAAAGCTCCTGTTGTTTTTAACCTGTAATCATTCAATGGAAGCATGTCTGTCGTAAACAGATCGGGATAGCCATCATTATTTATATCGGCAATATCAGCACCCATTGATGAAAAACTCGTGTGCTGCATCCAATCCTCCAATTCATCTTTAAACGTTCCGTCTTTTTGATTGATGTATAAATAATCTCTTTCGTAAGAATCATTTGACACAAATACGTCAGGATAGCCATCGCCGTTTATATCGCCAACAGAAACTCCCAATCCAAAACTGATAAGACTTCCGTGAATCCCTGCTTCTTTTGTTACTTCAGTGAAATGCCCATCGTCATTCCGGAACAAATGATCACCGCCGCCTTTTAAAAAATCTGCTACCGGCCACTGGTTCTCAGGCAGATCACGTCGATTCGAATAATTCAATTGGTTTATTGGGATGGGACTGTTATTGATCATAAAACAATCCAGGTCGCCATCGAGATCGTAATCAAAAAAAGAAACCTGTGTTGTATAGGCAGAAATATCAAGGCCATATTGAGCAGCAGATTCGGTAAAGCCGACCTCACCCCGGCCCTCTCCTGAAGGAGAGTGAGAAGGCCCATTATTGATATAAAGTTTGTTCTTCCTGTTGCCTGTCCTCATACGTCCTGACGAACAAACGTAGATGTCAAGCCAGCCATCTCCATTTATATCGGCGAACACCACACCCGTGTTCCACTTGTCGTCTTTAATGATCCCCGCCCTGTCACTAATGTCTTCAAATTTAAAATTGCCTTTGTTAAGGTATAGCTTATTGGCGCCTTGATTAGAGGTTAAGAACACGTCTGGAAGTCCATCATTATTAATGTCACCGATAGCAACACCTCCGCCGTTATAAAAATTCCGGAATAGAAAACTATTTTCAAGACTGTCGTCTTCAACTTTGTTGTCAAAATTGATCCCCGAATCTTCAACCAGCTGAAATAAACTGTTCTCGTTTTTTTTGTTATTACAGGACAAGAAGAGCAGTACAATCGCGTACACAATCGCCAGGCGCATCTTCAGTTGATATTTAAGCAGAAACAATTTCAAAAAAAGAAAGGTCATTAAAAAAAATGACCTTTCACAATTTTATGACTAATCAATCACTATTCGTATCCCGGATTCTGAACCAAATTGGGATTTGCGGCTAAAGCCTGGTTTGGTACAGGGAATACAAGATATTTTGGATCGTCACTCGGTTTATAAGCCCAGGGTTTCAAAAACATTCCAAAACGGATCAGGTCAGGTCTTCTTTGGCTTTCCCAATAAAGTTCCCTGCCTCTTTCTGCCAGCAATGTGGTAGGGTCATTTAAATTTGAAGTGTTCACTAAAGTCATAGAAGCAACAGGGGTAGCATCCCTGGCCGTTCTTAGGTCATTGACAAGGAGCAGTGCAGCGCCCGTCACATCGTTTGAGTGAGCCAGCCTGGTCATTGCTTCTGCTGTCATCAGCACTACATCAGAATACCTGAATACCATGAACCAGTTTCCAGACTTCGCACTATAAGTAGCGCTACCATTGGTGAAATCAGGCGGATATTTTTCAACACGAATTCCGGTAACTTCCAGGTTTGGACCTGTTTCGATCATGTTAGCAGAAATATTTGGATCAAACGACAACGGATTTCCTTTTCTATCCTTCAATGCAGTATTGGTCTCATTAAATTGTTGCCCGATCATCAGCCCTGGTCTTTGTCCACTCTTATCAGTAACCCCCTTGTAAAACCTTCCACCGATCCTTTGGTCAACTGCAGTATCGGCCAAATGCGGATGCAATGCATCCAGCGGCGTTGGAACACCAAAGCTGTTATAAAAATCAGCTACAGTTGAAAACCCGTTCCATCCGGCGTTAGGGTTATTCGGAGTGTATTGATTGTAGTGGAGTGTCATGAACCAACGGGTCCTTATTCCATCATCGATATCGGTACGATTCGGGTATGCTAAGATGCCTTCAGTAGAGTTTTTATTCGTAACGGCAAAATTGGCGAAATATTCAGACATGTATGAGTACGTTCCGCTGCTAATGATAGTGTTCCCTAACGTGACTACTTGTTGCATATCGGCATCGTCAAAAGTAGGTGCAGCGCGATTGGAGAAAGCTCCTTTGTTAAGATAGCATTTCATTAAGAGAGTCCTCGCTGCGTCCTTATTAGCTACGGCCATATTTGCAACTCCACCGTCTACCAGATCGGGAATAATAGCGGTCAATTCATCAATGATAAACTGTACCGCCGGAGCACCTGTTTTGACCTCGGGAGCATTCAGCAAATTCTCTCCAGGCTGCCTGATCGGGTACTGGTTGAATATATCCAGCAAGGTATACAATGAAAGAGCTCTCAAAAAACGTGCTTGCGCAGCTTGAGACGCAGAGGGACTAAATGCAAGCACATTCGTAGCATCAAAGTTTAATTTGTTCAGATTGTTGAATGTATTCAATGTATTCGCATCATCTGCATTAAACTGGTGAGCATGAATAATGCGCCATGCACCATTGTCATCCCAGTCACCGCCCCTGGTAGGCACTAAGGAAAGATCTGAAGAGTTCTCCTGCAGGCTCAGCACCTGTCCCTGGTCATTAAGGAAAGGGCCGCCAATGTCTTTATAAGCCGCCTGCAACAGCAATTCTGTACCTGCAGCGCCCAGGGCACTGGATGTTTGGTCACTGGTCAGATTGCTCCTTAACTTTTCATCTAATTTGGTACAACTTACAATAGTTATTGTCAGTAGAACTCCAACTATCTTTAAGTTTCTATATGAGAGCATAGCTTTATTTTTTTAGATTAGATTATTGATTATAGAGAAAAATTCAAACCAAATGTGATCGTCCTTGGTGTCGGATATGGAATATACTCGATAGACCTTGAAGGATATCCGCCATTGTTTTTATCAATATTTACTTCAGGATCAAATCCAGTGAATTTTGACGATACAAATAAATTGGTGCCACTTACAAATACACTTAGATTCTTTACGTATCTGCCAGCGTCTCCGATAGAATACGAAATGGTTGCATTACGTAACTTGAAATAATTCCCATTTTCCAAAAACCTGTCAGATGCTCCTACCCCGCTGCTTGGCTTTTCTGCGGACTCAAACGCTGCCTGGTCTATATTTCTGCCCTGAACGATCCCCGAGATATTGGTAACGCTGGTCCTTGTGTTATTATAGATCAAATATCCTCCTGCGCCACCTGCGTTTAAATTGAAGTTAAACTTCTTGTACGCAATATTAACTGTACCGCCATAGATCGTGTGAGGATTCGGATCACCTGCAAAATATATCTCATCGGCGCCACCTATCTGTTGGTTGCCATTAGCGTCAAATCCTTTAAACGGTTTCAGGTAAAACTCATTAACGGGCTGATCATTCGTAATAATTTGAGATAATGTTCCCGACACACCTTGTCCATCTATTGTACCTGTCATGATCACTAAAGGAGTTTTGGTGCCTGGAGCAAAGAACTCTGTCAGCTTGTTCTTATTGTTGGCTATATTGAATGTCGCGTCTAAAGTGAAGTCATTCTTCTGAATAATTGTCGCTCCAATGGCAAATTCAAAACCGGTGTTCTTCAAATGACCTGGAATATTGATCCAGTAAGTAGAAGCAGGCGCCGGTTGGATAGCAACACTTTGGAATAATATATCAGTGGTTGTTTTGTCATAATAATCGAGCGCGCCATATATTCTTCCATTAAGAAGGGAATAGTCAACTCCAATATCGTAAGATGTCGTTGTTTCCCATTTGAGATCCGGGTTAGCCACATTGACCTGGCTGGCCGTATTGTAAGCAGTGAACCCAAACTGTTCCTGTGATGCGCCTGAGGGAAATTCCTGGTTCCCTGTCTTTCCCCATGAAGCCCTGAGTGCAAGAGATGAGAATATCCCACCTTTCTTCATAAAGTCTTCATTACTGATCAACCATTTTCCGGCAATTGAAGGGAAGTAACCGTATTTATTGTTCTCTCCAAATCTGCTGGATCCATCAGCCCTGAAAGTACCGGTCAAAAAGAACTTATTGTTATAGTTTAATATCGCCCTGACAAAATAGGACTGCAGTTCGGTTGTCGGATCAACAAAAGTGATCGGCAAATTTTGAGAACGGCCATCCTGTAACATTGCAGTATAAGGAATATCAATAAGATTGTCCTGTGTCAAATTGGTATTGAATCCGCTAGCTGAAAAACTACTGGTTGAGTAATCCGATTTCCAATACTCAAATCCCGCCGTTGCGTTCAGGTTAAGTTTTTGTGTGAGATCTGTGACAAAATTTAATGTATGTGTAAACGTCTGCGACGTCAACACAGAATTAGTAATAGCGCCGATCCCATTGCCTGACAAACCTGAATAACCCTGCAGCCATCCATATTCGTTCGTGTTTCTGTACCCGGCACCGTGATTGATCGCATACAGGAATTTATAATCAAGTCCTTTAGCCAATCTAAATGTGGCAGAGATATTTCCTAAGTAGGTATTTACGTTCGCGACGTCTGTTATACCGTCGGTCAATGCCAATGGATTACCTGAACCGTTCGCCGGGAAAATAAAATGTCCTGAACCATCTTTGAAAGGTTGCGTAGGATTCCATTGTAACACGGAACTGATCAGGTCACCCTGCGAACCAACCTGGTTTACGACAGCACCAATATCTTCCCTGGTATGGCCGGCGATCAGGTCAAAATCAATCGTCAGTCTTTTGTTCAAAAATTTGTACTGGCCACCGAAGTTTCCAAGGAATCTGTCCAGCGAGGTCTTTCTAATAAATCCCTGGGTCTGCGATCCAAGAAAAGACACCCTGAATTTGCCTGTTTCATTTCCACCACTAAGCGCTATTGAATAATTCTGAGACATGTTCTTGTTGACGATCTCGTCTTGCGCATCTATATTTTGGCCACCATCAAGAGTTGAAGCATTCGGAACGCTGTACTTGCTTAGCCCATTTCTAAACTGACCCGCATCGAGAACCTCATATTTTTTCATATACCCGGCAAAAACACCGAAACTTGTTGCGAACTCAAGCTTGGTGGGCCCCGATGAACCTCTTTTGGTTGTAATTACGATCACTCCATTTGCTCCACGGGAACCATAGATCGCCGAGGAAGACGCATCCTTAAGAACATCGATAGACGCGATATCATTTGGATTAATATAAATAAGCGGATTTGATTCCGGGGTTGGTCCGAAGCCTCCTAAATTCAGGCTCGGCCTTGCCGTTCTCCCATCCAGGATCACACCATCCACAACATAAATTGGGTTGTTACCACCTCGAATGGAGTTGTTTCCGCGGATCTTCACAGTTGTTGCAGCTCCAGGCTGTCCGCTGTTCTGAGTAATTTCCAATCCGGGAACCTTACTTTGTAACAACTGGTCCGGTGAGGTTATCACGCCTTTGTTAAAATCCTTTGCCTGCACGGTAGAGATCGATCCGGTAACATCTCTTCTCTTTGATGTACCGTACCCGATCACAACAATTTCATTTAAGCTGGCTCCGGTTGCGACAAGTAAAACGTCAACTACCGTTACCCCGGTTATACTCACTTCCTGGCTCGCATAACCTACAGAGGATATAAGCAGCGCGTTTACATTGTCAGGAACACTTAAAGAGAAGCTTCCATCAGTCTTTGTCGTTGTACCTGTACTGGTACCTTTAGCCACAACAGAAACTCCTGCAAGGCCCTGACCATCCTTGCTGTCCGAAACTTTTCCTGAAACTGTTTTTTGTGCGAAAAGAGATTGTGTAAGACCTAAAAGCAGTAAGGACAGACCTATACTGCGCAGCAGTTTTTTTACAAGCATAATCGTTAGTTTTTCTTTAGATTGTATAAATTTAGGCAATATGTACAATCCACACAAAAAAAATTTTTAAAAAAATCATTCACAGTTGAAAGAGGTCTTCTGCAATTTGCAATGTTGCCCTCTGTTATCCGTACGTGGCGCTTAAAATATTATTAAGTACAGTCAATTTTTATGTATACAAAAGATGACTCAACCCGGCTTCAAAAAAATACAGTTTCCTTTTTAAAAGAGTTAGAAAAAGGTATCCCGGAAAATAAAATTGAAAGTCTCCGGAATGTCTTGCGCTTTCATGAATACCGCTACTATATATTAAATGACCCTCTCGTTTCGGATTATGAATATGATCAGCTTTTTAAAGCATTGGAGAAAATAGAAACGGGAAATCCAAAAATAATTACTGCCGATTCACCCACGCAGCGTGTTGCGAAGGGATTGACAAAGGCTTTTCCAACAGTTCAACATCTTGTTCCTATGCTATCACTTGATAATTCTTATAGCAGCGAGGATCTTGTTGATTTCGACAGAAAGGCCAGGGAAGCGACGGGTATTGCCAGGGTAGAATATTGTGTCGAGCCAAAATTTGATGGAGGCAGTTTGTCGCTGATCTATGAAAACGATATGCTGGTTCGCGGCGCCACGAGAGGCAATGGTGTGGAGGGCGACGAAGTAACCACGAATGTCAGGCAAATAAAGTCTATCCCTTTATCGGCAAAATTTTCCGATTATGGTCTGGTCCAGGTGGAAATAAGAGGTGAGGTACTGATCAATAAGACCAATTTTGTCAAATACAACCAGCAGATGATCGAACAGGGATTTGCACCCTTAGCCAATGCAAGAAATGCCGCGGCAGGAACCTTGCGTATAAAGGACCCTGAAGAAGTTAGAAAAAGAAATCTCGAGGTTTTTGTTTATAACATTAGTTTTTATACAACAAAAAAGTCGGGCAACAGGTCCGGCATTCTTCAAACCCACTCTGGTTCGCTTGAAATGCTGTGGAACCTTGGATTTCGCAGCCCCAAAAAAGAAATGAAAGTCTTTAAAGGAATTGATGCGGTTATAAATTATTGTACCGAATTCGAGGCGAAGAGAGACGACCTGCCATACGAAATAGATGGCATGGTGATAAAAGTAAATGATGTTGACCTGCAGGATCAACTGGGTATGACAAGTCATCACCCGAGATGGGCTATTGCCTATAAATTCAAAGCAAGACAAGCAACAAGCAAACTATTAAATGTAGAGTACCAGGTTGGAAGAACCGGTTCCATCACGCCGGTTGCAAAGATCCAGCCCGTGCATATCGGGGGAGTGACCGTTTCTTCCATTTCGCTTTTCAATGAAGATGTCATCAAAGAAAAGGATCTGAAGATCGGTGACACGGTATTGGTGGAAAGAGCGGGCGATGTGATCCCTTACATTGTTAAATCCATGGCCGAATTGCGTACAGGCGTTGAAAAGAAAATTTCTTTTCCAAAAACCTGCCCGGTTTGTAATAGTAAATTATTTAAAGAAGAAGGTGAGGCGGCCTGGAGATGTAATAATATTGAATGCCCTGCCCAGGTAGTGGAAAGGATCATCCATTTCGTAAGCAAAGACGCAATGGATATACGCGGCCTTGGTGAAGCGAATATCAGGAAGTTTTATGAGCTCGGTTTATTAAAGGATGTTCCCGGAATCTATAAATTGGATTTTAAAAGGATCGGGGAACTGGAAGGTTTTGGCCAAAAGTCAATTGATAATTTACAAACGGCCATTGTTAACTCAAAGAAACAACCTTTGCACCGGTTGATATTTGGGCTAGGTATCCGTTTTATTGGTGAAACCTCCGCCAAAACATTGGCTCATGCCGTTGATCATCTACTTGATTTTAAAAAATTCACTTTAGAAGATCTTCAAAATCTCGAAGATGTTGGGCCCAAAGTGGCGGGCAGTGTACATCACTTCTTCAGCAATAAGGATAATATTACCATGCTGGAGGAATTGGAAAAGACCGGGTTGCAATTAAGAAATGAAAAGAAGCAGCATGTCACTGACGGTAATCTTAGCGGTCAGACATTTCTGTTTACCGGAACATTGCCTACGTTGAAAAGAAGTGAAGCAGAAGCCATGGCTGAAGCAAATGGCGGCCAATTACTCAGTGGTGTCAGTGCAAAGCTTAATTACCTCGTGGTTGGTGAAGATGCAGGAAGCAAATTGGACAAAGCAAAAAAATTAAATACGATAAAGATCATTTCAGAAGATGAGTTTTTGAAATTGGTCCGGAAAAAATAAGCAGTAACCGTCTTCCTCTGATGGAAGTTTCTACCTTTTTATTCAAGATATATCTGCAGCTTCAGGTCCTGATCAGCACAATGATGCATAAAAGAAGTGTCGTTTGCCAAAATTTTGTGATTTAACCAGGACACAAGTATTCTTTTAGACATTAATGATACCTTCAACGCCCTTCAATTTAGCTTATGAAAATGGTTATACTGATTTTGTTTGCATCTCATCAAATGGTTTTGGCTGCACAAACGAGAACGGTCATTAAAAACCTTGCTTTTGAAGCGGCAGGCATCAGAGGTATTGCTTATTGTGGAGCTATCCAGGAAATGGAGTCAAAGAATTTAATGAAGCCTGTCGAGAAAGTAGCAGGAACATCTTCGGGAGCGATCGTAGCTCTTCTTGTTTCGCTGGGTTATTCAGGAAAAGAAATAGAAAAGCTGATCGGTGGAACCCATTTCAAAAAATTCAATGATGGAAATTTTTTATTTTTTGGTGGTATCAACAGGATGAAAAACTACTTCGGATGGTACAGGGGAAAGAAATTAAAAAATTGGTTGGGGAAAATTGTGGAGCAAAAAACAGGAAACGCTGACATCACTTTTGAAGAACTGCACGGGAAAGGATTCAGGGATCTCTATGTAACAGGAACCAATATAACCCAACAAAAGCAGGTCATCTTCTCTTATGAAACTTATCCAAATATGAAGGTCAGGGATGCAGTCCGAATTTCAGCAGGTATCCCACTTTACTTCGAAGCAATTTTTATCGACAGCACTGGTCGGGTATTCGATCATCCAAAACAAAAACAAGGACTAAATGTTATGGTAGATGGCGGCTTTCTTGAAAACTTTCCGATACACATTTTCTCCGGAAGCAAAGATGATTCCCTGACATTGGGCTTAAGAATTGATCCGGACGCGCAGATAAAAAATGATAAGGAAAACCAGGTCCTCGCCGAAATGCCCGTGAGTGATCTTAAAGAATACATGCTGGCGTTCTATACGCTTGTCATCGAAAATCTGAACAGGCAACAATTGACAAAATTCGACTGGCAAAGAACTGTTTCAATCAGTGACGGGAATGTTCCTCCCAGGATCAAGAAGCTGTCAAAAGAAGAAATCAGGCTATTGATCGAAAATGGCCGGATGGCAATGAAAAACTATTTAAATTGAAAGCCCAATTTTTTTACAACATGCTTCAATCATCAACACTCAAATTTTTAAAGGACCTCAAAAAGAATAATAACAAGACATGGTTTGACGCACACCGGAAACAATATGAGGCCGCTAAAAACGATTTTGAGAATTTTATTCAAGCCGTCCTTGATAAGCATTCAAAAAATGATGCTGACCTGAAAGACCTTGCCGCAAAAAAATGCATGTTCCGTATAAATCGTGATGTCCGTTTTTCAAAAGATAAGTCTCCCTATAAAACAAATCTTGGAGCAAGCATGGATAAGGGAGGAAAGAAATCAGGAATGGCCGGTTATTATTTTCATTTAGAGCCGGGAAAAAGTTTCCTGGGCGGTGGTCTCTGGCAGCCAGAGCCCGATAAACTTAAAAAAGTGCGACAGGAAATTGATTATTGTTTTGATGAATTCAAAAAGATCGTTTCATCAAAAAAATTTAAGGCTCTTTATGGTGATCTCTATACGGGTGAGGGTATGCAGCTGTCCAAAGTGCCCCAGGGTTTTGAAAAGGATAATCCTGCATCCGAATATTTAAAATTTAAAAGCTGGCTGGTGATCAGCGATGTTAAGGACGCAGATCTCACTTCCAGGGACCTGGTTTCAAAAACGGTGACCGCATTTGGCATCATGCAGCCTTTCGTAAAATTCCTAAACAGGCCGCTGGAATAAAGAGAAGTTTTATCTTCAACTTCCATTAAGCCTTCTATACCTATGTTTGATCCATCCAATACCGTTTTTAAGACTGCTGCTGCATTCATTCATCAAACCAGCAAACATTTATTTCTTACCGGAAAAGCAGGTACCGGGAAAACCACTTTTCTGAAATACATCAAAGAGCATTCGTTTAAAAAAATGGCCGTAGTGGCTCCCACAGGAGTAGCTGCCATCAATGCCGGGGGTGTCACCATTCATTCCTTATTCCAGGTACCACCCGGTCTTTACCTGCCATCACAACGGTTCCTTGACAATTTTGATGGAAGAGTTTATAATGATCACACGCTGTTCAAACAAATGCGCATGAGCGCAGACAAAAAAGAATTGTTGCGGGAACTTGACCTGTTGATCATTGATGAAGTTTCTATGGTACGGGCGGATCTTTTGGATGCGATCGACACCGTACTAAGGCATATTCGCAGGCAACCTCTTATCCCCTTCGGTGGTGTACAGTTATTATATATCGGTGACCTGTTCCAGTTACCTCCCGTGGCGATCAATGAAGAATGGCAAATACTGAAAGATTTTTACCGAAGCCCTTTCTTTTTTGATGCACATGTTATTCAGCAATCACCGCCGGTGTATATCGAATTGAAAAAGATCTACAGGCAAAGCGATGATGTATTTATTGATATATTAAACAATATCCGTAACAACTCCTGCACAGAAACTGATCTTGCACACTTGCACAAATATTATAACCCCGACTTTATTTCTTTACAAAATGAAAACTTCATCACTCTTACCACGCATAATGACCAGGCCGTTGCAATCAATCATTCGGAGTTAAAGAAACTGCAAGGCGCACTACATCAATTCAAGGCTGAAATAAGCGGCGAGTTTAATGAGCGTTCTTCCCCCGCGGAAGATTTGTTGCAATTAAAAAAGGATGCACAGATCATGTTCATTAAAAATGATAGCGGGGAAAGCAGGAAATATTACAATGGAAAGATCGGTACCGTCGATTCGATCAGCAAGGAAGGCATACAAATACGATTCCCGGGTGAACCAACCTCTTTTACACTCGAAAAAGAATCTTGGAAAAATATCCGTTATCACTATCACAAGGAAAGAGACAGGATCGAAGAAGAAGAGCTGGGCAGTTTTACGCAATATCCTGTCCGCCTTGCCTGGGCTATTACCATTCACAAAAGCCAGGGCCTTACTTTTGATAAAGCCATTATTGATGCCGGTGCTTCGTTCGCCGCGGGCCAGGTATACGTCGCACTAAGCCGTCTCACTTCTCTGCGTGGTCTTGTGCTAAGATCCCGCATCCATCCGCGTTCCATACATACCGACGAACGGGTGCTTGAATTTGTAAGTAGCGAGTTGCCCCATGACATCTTACATCAAACCTTGCAAAAGGAACAACAACAATATATCCGGCATACGATGCTACAGGGCTTCGGGTGGGAGAAATTAATCACGCTCCTCCAGGAACATCTTGAAGAATACGAACACCGAAATCTACCGGATCTTCAGAAATGCATTGCATGGGCTGAAGAAATGATCGAGAAAACAAAAATTCTCCAGGAAACATCTGCAAAATTCAGGAAGCAATTAGAACAATTATTTGAAAAGACTGAAGAATCCAAATATAAAGATATCTCAGAAAGGATCTCTGCTGCCGTAAGTTACTTTGTGAAAGAGGCAGAAGAAAAATTAATGGTTTCATTAAAGGGTCACATTGAAACGATGGAAATAAAAAGCAAAACAAAAAAATATATAAAAGAACTTATTGGATTAAGAAACCAGGTTGAACGCAGAAAGTTGCAATTACAGAATCTTGGGAACATTTCAAACGCCATGCGTGAACCCGGGAACAGTGAAAGTATATTAAAGGCCGTTGAAGCCTCGCAAAAACCATTGACCATTGACAAAGGCGTTGAACGAACGATAAAAAACAAAACCGAAAAAGGCGAAACACAACGGATCAGTCTTAGAATGTTTAAAAGCGGAAATAGCATTTTGGAGATCGCCGGGCAAAGGAATCTTGCTTTTAGTACCATTGAAGGGCATCTTGCTGGTTTTGTGGCGACAGGGGAAGTAGATATAAGGGATATCGTAGATGAGGTAAAACTGGATAAGATTCTAGCCCTGATCGAAGAAAATCCTGCGCTCACCTCATCAGAACTAAAAAGACAATTAGGAGACGATTTTTCCTACAACCAGGTCAAGGCGGCGATGCACTACAAAACGTTGCCGGGCTAAACCCATAAGGCACTGAATTTAACCCATTTGGATTCTTTTTTACAATTCGACAACAGTATAAAAAGTTAAGGGCCTTGCACACTAAGTAAAAGCTTATTAACGTTGTATAATAAACCCGTACTATATGAAAAAAGCTTTACCCCTAACCCTTTTTTCTGCCTTTATCATTTTCTCCTGCAGCCACAAGAATTATGTTTCCTATTTCGATCAGCAGACAGCTAATCATAAAATTGTTGCTGTATTACCGGCAGAAATGATCTTTACCGGTAAGCAACCGGAAAATCTGACACCTGAGGATATTAAAAAAATTGAAGAAGCAGAAAGTAAGAATTTTCAGTATGCCCTGTACAACAGCATCATGAGGTATGCGAATTCAAACAAATATTACACGCGAATTAACCTCCAGGATCTTGTAGTAACGCAAAAACTTTTAAATGATCGTGGTCTTACCTATAAAGACATTTGGTCAAAGGATGATAAGGAATTGACTAGTTTGCTTGGTGTAGACGCTGTGGTACGAATGCATGTACGTCAGCAAAGATATATGAGCGACGCTGCCTCGTATGGTATCAGCGTTGGAAAACAAATTGTCTATAATACAGGGCTTGGATCTAAGATCCCACTCCCATATATCCCAAATAAAACAAATGATATTTATGCCAGCTGTGACATTGTAAGTAATAACATGACCTTGTGGAATGACAATTACAAAGGCTCTTCCAATTATAACACACCGGCAAATATCGTGATCGAGAATATCGCTGATAATTTTGGAAGACATTTCCCGTATAAACAAAGACGATAACGCATTCCTTACTGAGGCTTAGTATTCTGACCTGCCTCCTTTACTGGTACCTTTTTTGACCTTTCATAATGGCAACTGAGCAAGTTGCCATTACGTTTATAATAAAGAGTGATGGAAAGTCGAAAAGTAAAGCGTGCGGTGAAGGTTACTGTTATTACCGGCCTGATCCTGGTTACCGGTTATTTTATCCTTAACGCTGTTATCCAAAAAAAGATCAGGCAACAGTTCACTGGTATATCCCCATTCCTTGCAACTAAATTCTCAAAGGTCCACGCAAACATTTTTTCCTCTTCTGTTTCTTTTGACAGTCTCGATATAAATTTCATTCCCTATAGTGAAAGGCAACAAAATAGACATCACCTGTCTTTTTCTTCCGCGTCATTGAATGGAATTAGTTTTTTAAAATTTTTATTCAATAAAAAACTTGAAGCAGCTGATCTTCTCCTCGACAACGGAAACATACAATTAGATTCTTTTCTTCTTGATAAAAAGGATTCTGCCCAGTTGAATATTCTCAGCGAACTAAAATGGCCGTTTAAAAAACTTTATGTTGCGAATGTTGAATTAAAGAATACTAAAGTCTCTTTGCATTCTGAAAATGGCCAGCAACAACTGGCTAAAGCGAATATGATCTTTAAAGGTGTTTCCATCAGCAAACCGGGTGAACAACCTTCTTTTGATGACATTGACCTTCAGTTGTCAGATGTAAATTATCAACCAGCGGGTTACCGGATCCAGCTTTCCCATTTGGCTATTAACAGCAACAGCAAAATGCTTGCACTAGATTCTCTTCATGTCCTGGCGAAGGGACAAGATCAAAATGAGATCACCATTCCGTCTCTTCGAATGACAGGGTTCGACGTAATGAAATTATTGAATGAAAAAAATCTCCTCGTAAAAAATTTGATTATCGGTAAAGGCAAGGTCGCTTTATTCAAAAATGAGAAAACAAAAACTCCGGTGTTGCCTTTTGATCTTAAAAAAATTGATATTGACAATATTCAATGCAGGGATCTCAGTGTATCGTACCAGGATCCAATCAATAAATGTCGTTTTATTGCTAACCTGGAGTTAAACGATGCAACTTCAGATCCCTCGTTCGACCCGAGCAAGACCAAATTTGGTTCGGTTCATGGTGAAATATCGGGCCTTCATTACTCAGGGAGTGATTATCACAATGTTGAAATAAAGAACATAAGGTTTGATAGCAAAAAAGAATTAGTGCAGGTAAATGATGTAAATATCACTCCCCAGATAGGAAAATATGAATTGGGTAAAAAGCTTGGTCACCAGGCCGACTGGATGCAGGCCTACATTTCTAGAGTAGATATTATAAAACCAGATTTTGACAAACTATTTCGTCAAAAATTATTTGCCGATAAAATAAGGATCAGCGAAAGCAAGGCGTATATATTCCGGGACAGGAGATTACCACGACTTCAAAAAAATATTCCCCTGCCCGCCGATGTCATCAAGAACCTTCCCTTCAATATTCGTGTCAAAACTTGTGAGCTGGCGACATCAGACGTGGCATATGAAGAATATCCGCAATCAGGATATGGGGAAACTGGCATTTTAAAAATTGAAAATGTACGCCTCAGTTTGTCTCCACTCATTAGCGATCCCACTCCTTCCGATCCCGCTCATATGACGATGAATGTCGAAGGTTCTATTATGGGCTCCGGAACAGCACATGGTGTGATCATGATGCCATTGCAGAAAAATAACCCATACAATATAAAAGGTGCGATAGAAAGGTTGGAACTTACAAAACTGAATTCATCTTCAGAAAATCTCGGGAAGATCAGGATCAAGTCGGGTTTTCTTGATTTTTTGTCCTTTGATTTTACAATGACTGAACAGCGATCCACCGGAAAAATTATTGGCGCCTATCATCGTCTCATTATCCAGCAATTAAAAAAGCATACCGACGAAAAAAATGTTGCGGACTTTGCCTCGTTTGCATTGCGACATGCTATCATTCCGCTGGACAAGGACGCATCGCTGCCAGAAAGAAAACGGACAGGCAAAGTAGATTATCAAAGAGATCCCACGCGAATGGTTTCTTATTATTTTCTTCAATCCCTATTGATGGGAGTTAAGAAAAGTTTTACACTTGGATTTCTTCTTCCAAAATAATGGGCAATTTTTTACTTAAGGATTATCATTCATTTCATCCTCGCATTTATTATTCCTTTATGCAAAACCTTTTATGTTTTAATCAATTCAATGTTTAAACGGCACTGGCCTGAATGTTGTTTTTAAAAGATAGTTTTTGACGAGCCATCATATTGAATAATAAAAATTACTTTTTATGAAAAAGATCTTTTTGATAGTAACAATGAGTTTTGGGCTTACGATGTTAGCAGGCGCTTTTGCTGAAGTTTCAGCGCAGAAGCATACTGTAAAGGTTGAGCACAGGAAAGGCTGGAGTCATAGAAAAAAATATGGTGTAATTGGTGCCGGCGCTGGCGCGGCTACCGGGGCATTGATCAGTAAGCACCCTGCAAAGGGTGCCGTGATCGGTGGTGTTGTTGGGGGCGCGAGTGGCTACTTGCTAGGAAGACATAAAGACAAAAAATATCCATACAGGAGAACATATAAAACAAAGAAAACAGTTCATTAGAAAAATGGAAAACCATAATAAAAAATCAAACCCGGATCATTGTCCGGGTTTTCTATTTATAATTGATTGTCCTACTAGCTTAGCTTTCTTGCCAATACCACAGTATTTTTAAAATGTTGCTTTTTAGCCTGGAGGTTAAAAATTTCAGTATAAATAATATAAGTGCCGATCGGAAGTTTGTTTCCCTTTTCATCAAGACCGTCCCAATTCCATTGACCACCCGATCCGAGTGTTCCGTTTTTGACAAGGTGGCGAACGGGTCTACCCTGCGTATCATAGATTGTAACGTTAGCTACATACCCCGGATCAGCTATCCTGAATTGGATCGTTGCGACATCATCATGTCCATCATTATCGGGGCTAAAAATTTTTGGTATGACATCAATGGTAGCATCAACGGGTTGCGTTTGTTTAAACTGAGAGTTTCGGTATGTTGGGGTGCCGTAACCTGCGGTTGATGCAGCACTATGCCAGTTGGCAGCATCCTGGGATGGACCTGAAGGATCTATTCTTTCAAGAGAAACTCCTTGTGGATTATTGATCAATTTAAAATGCCAGTCATCACTATATCTTACTTCGTCAACGACATCGCCCTGTCCATTCAATAATATCACATCGCCTTCATCATCGGGATAGGAAGGCAGAGAAGATAACAGGATCACAGCATCGGGTTCTCTGACAAGATAATTCAATTCGAGACTGGGCAGGTCTTCTGTAATAACTAAATAATCTCCGGGAAAAATATAAAAAGGGGTGGAAGACACCTGCTTTATGGAACTAATAACGTTGCTGCTATTACGACTGGCAACATACAATTTCGAGGCATCAGCAATTTTATCGCTTGCGTTGTAAAATTCCACATAGTCGAAACCGTTGTTTGCCGGATTAAAAAGAATTTCGTTGATCACAATATCAGAAGATGAGGGTTCAGCGGGCAGCCCGAACTTTCTATTATTTGCAATTCCGATGGCATTGTTCTTACAATCCGCAACATTGCTAACGATGAGATTGTAAACCGTGCCAGATGCTAAAACACCATTCAAACTCAATTGGACAGTATTAAATAACGGAGCCCGTGTTATTGCATTTACGATCGACAAACCGCCATCGATACGATAATTTCCTATCGATGCACCCTGCAAACTATCAACCGGTTCATCAAAGACAGCAACAATTGTGATGCTGTCAAGTGCAAAAGCATTTTTCAGCTTCGGCCCGATCTGGTCATCATTTATGGCATCAATAGAATTTTTTTTCCCGGGAGTACCACCTTGGGCATCTGTACTTGCTTTCCAGTTGCTGATACCTGCACAGGGACTCCTTGTATCGATCATTTCCAGCGTCCATCCTCCCTCTTTCTTTAATTCGTTTTGATACCATGTACCCGAATAGGCGACTGCATGTACCGTACTGCCATCTGCAGCTATCAAAAATATTTGATCCCCATCATTGTCAAGTGAGGGAAAACTGGTGATTGCGATCGCTGCCCCGAAAATTGACATTGTGGTGACCGCACTGTTATTGCAAACAATTACGAAGCTATCGGGTTGCAAATTAAAATCGGGCATTGCGCCACTTTGACCATTAGAATCCCCAATTCTCCAGCCCTGCAGATTGATGGACCGGTTGCTGGTGTTTTTTAACTCTATCCATTCATTGTTTGGTAAGCTTATTGGCGGGCCTGGATCAGCCATGATCTCGTCGATAACTACATCATAACGGTTTTGACTAAGGGCAAGAAAGGGTATACAAATAAGCAGCAACCCCGTTTTGGCGGCTTTCATTTCACAAGAAGGTTTAATGGTATAAAGTTAATATCTTGACAGCTCATCAAAAAAAGAGCTATTAAATTTTGATGTAACCGTTTAGCGTTTTATTTTTGCGACTCGATATGCAAAACTGTAAACATACAAAGCGCACAAAGAAACACTCCTGATGGAAGGTTTGTAGCGTTATGTATGTAACCATAAAAGAAAACAGGCCTTCCCAAAACGGAAGGCCTGTTTTTTATTGCCCCTCCCGATAACTACCTGCCTGCACGCAGGCAAGGTCGGGACCCTGGGGGGTAATAATTTCTAATCACTTAAAACTCTTTCGAAGGGGAGAAAGAAAAAAATTTTATGAAAGTTGCTGTTGTCGGTGCTACCGGCCTTGTTGGTTCAAAAATGCTCCAGGTTTTGGCAGAAAGAAACTTCCCGGTGTCAGAGATCATTCCCGTAGCCTCTGAAAGATCAGTTGGTAAAGAAGTAGAATTCAAAGGGAAAAAGTACAAGGTAGTGAGCATGCTGGACGGCATTGCGGCAAAACCTGATGTGGCTATTTTTTCCGCCGGCGGCGGAACTTCACTTGAATGGGCTCCAAAATTTGCAGAAGCTGGCATTACGGTAATCGATAATTCTTCAGCATGGAGAATGGACCCGACAAAAAAATTAGTCGTTCCCGAAATAAATGCAAATGTGCTGACCAGGGAAGACAAGATCATCGCCAATCCTAATTGTTCAACAATTCAAATGGTGGTGGCGCTAAACCCCCTTCATAAAAAATACAAGATCACAAGAATTGTTGTCAGCACTTATCAAAGTGTGACCGGCACAGGGAAAAAAGCAGTCGACCAGTTAAAAGCCGAAAGGGAAAAAGAGGTGACGGGCGTAAATGGTGGCGAATATGCCATGGCTTATAAATACCCAATCGATCTGAATGCGATTCCCCAAATAGATGTGTTTTTGGAAAATGGTTATACAAAGGAAGAAATGAAAATGGTGAATGAGACCAGAAAGATTATGAGGGATGATTCAATACGCGTTACCGCAACAACCGTCCGCATACCGGTAATGGGTGGGCACAGTGAAAGCGTAAACATCGAGTTCGAAAACGAATTTGATATAGAAGAAGTAAAACAACTCTTATGCAAAGCGCCGGGTGTGGTACTTGTTGATGACCCGGCCAGTCAAAAATATCCTATGCCCATGGATGCACATGAAAAAGATGAAGTGTTTGTGGGCAGATTGAGGAGAGACGAAACGCAACCAAAAACATTAAATATGTGGATCGTTTCTGACAACTTACGGAAGGGGGCGGCTACTAATGCCGTGCAGATCGCGGAATATTTAAAAGAAAGATCCTTGATCTGATCATATTTATTTTTTTAATTTTTTCTCAACTATTTCTTTTCTTTTTAGCCACTTGTCAATCGGGTCGGGAAAACGAGGTTCTTCTTTTTTCTGACCCGATATTTTTATGATGGCATTGCTGAGCTGTTGTAGTTTTTTATCACTCACACGCCGGGCCAGTGAATGCTTTACACGTTCTTTAAAGCTTTGTTGAAAAACTTCGATCCCTCGTTTTATGACGCGCAATTCATCTTTGTATTCTTTTTGCTGGCGATAAATGATCATCAATCTTTCAAAGGCAAATTTATCCGCATAGTCCTCCCTGATATTTTGCTCATAGAATCTAATGGCCTTGTTCATATCACCGGCCTCTTCAGCTTCTTTACCCGTTGTATTTCTTTCTTCGATCTTTAAAGCGACCTTGTAGTTCTTTCCCATAGATAGTATCCCCGATAAATAAGCCGGGTTATGTTTTCTTCAATAACTCCGCTAATTTCTTAAAGCTTTCATATGGGCCTTTATCTGCAAATGAGTTCACTAGCCAGGCAGGAAGATTTCCGCCCGGATCAGCCTCAAATGTATAAACTATGCTGATGGTTTTTGCAGTGGGCATGGTGACGTACCAGTTGATCAGGGAATGCACAACCCTGACCTTGCCATCCTTCTCCGGAACAAACCTGTTTTCATTTACCGAGGTTACCTTCATAAATCGTTGCAAACTATCCCTTGTGATCTTCAGGTGTACGACGGCGTCCCTATTTTCCATGGGCCATGGGATCGATGTCTCGGTGTAATAGTATAGGTCGTAGGGGGAAAGTTTTTTTATGAGATAAGACGTCTTTGTATTGTACACCCAATCTTTCAAATGATCGATGTCGGTTAAAATAGCGGTGAGCTTATCATAAGTCCCCGTAAGGGTACATTCAACCTTTATGCTTTTGAATTTTGATTTTGGGTTTTCAGCGAGATAGACCTTTATTCCGTCCTTGTTCTTATCTAGTTTCCAGTTTTGGCATATCCCGCTTAGAAAAACAAAAGAAAAAGCTATTGTACAGATCAATCTTACCATGAATTTCATCAAGTCGGGTTTATAATTATCCTGGTTAATATAACGGATGAAAATAAAACTTATTGGGAGAAAATCAGCTTAGAGAGGAGTTAAATGAAGGCTGGAATAGGTATTATACCCCGGAAAAACGCAAAGGCCGATAGAAATCGGCCCTTTTTTAAAATCCAATATCCTATGAAAAACCATTCTTTCTCAGGCAAATTAAAGACCATAAACGTTTTAAAGCGAAACCAGTAGTTTGACCGCTAAAAAATGTGGAATTATTTTCACAATTCAACAAAATGACAGCTGGGTCCGCCTCACCAGGCCCCGATATCAAGCTTTTCTTTCGCTTTGTCAAAGAAATTATTTGACCCCTCCCTGATTCAGTTTTTTTGTGCTTGATAAGCGAAAGACTCGATCTTTTAAAATTTATTCATCTTAAAAATTTTTTTTATGAAATCTCATAGTAAGCTAATCGCAGTAAAATCATTGGCCATCCTGTTATGCGCCACTTTGCTTTCCTTTTCGTCAAAAACTGGGGGAGACAGTTTCGAGATCGTATTAAATGGTAAGAGAGTGCTTCAACAATTTGTATATGCATCGAAAGGTGTTCAAACGATCCAGCTAACCTCAACCTCAGATAATGACAAACTGGACATCTATTACAATCATTGTGGCCAGGTCGGCAAAAACAGGTATATCACCATCAAAAATGAAAAAGATCAGCCAATAAAGGTCTGGAAATTCACGGATGCTGTCGATAAGAACGGGGCCATGTCATTTAAGTTAAAGGACATTTTGAGCCTGAGAAAAAATAAAACTGACAAACTCAATTTGTTTTACAGTTCAAGTGAGCTTCCTTCCGGAAGAACACTGGCAACGATCGCCGGGGACGAGACCGGTATAGCCAGGAAATAGCAACAATCATTCAGGGTCTTGCTTTAAAGACCCTGAATTTTTTATAAAAGTAGTTTTTGAAATTTTTCTAACTCAGCAAACTCGGCAGCAGAAAGGGATTCATTGTTCTGGTATTTAGACTGAAAGAATAGTACTCGCTTGTGCTGCGGATATTTTTTTAAAATGGCATCTATGATGGCCCCGGCCCTTTCATCTTTTTCATAAAGTGGCTTCGGCGGAGGTGGCGTTGATTTATACCTTGTCGGGCGTTTTAGAATTTCAGCCTCTAATGTTGCCAGCCAATTGGGTGGTATATTTTTAATTTGTTCGGCTTTTTTATACAAACCTTCCAATTGTTTTTTGCTAAGCCCTCCCCGCTCCTCGTATTGTACCGATAGGCTTTGAACAAAGGCGGAATTTGGGTAAGCCTCCTTTGAAGCCTTCAATACATCGTTGATGATATCTACATCTGGCTTTTTCCTATACATGTTATTCATGAATGATCCTCTTGCCAAAAGGCATCAGAGAAATTTCTACCAGTTTAAAATGTTGTTTACCCCATGGAATACCAATTATCGTAAGACAAAGGATCGCTCCCATCACAATGTGCACAATAGCGGTATACAAACCGCCACTAAGGATCCAGATAAGATTAAAAAGAATGTGCAAACAACCCATGTTATCGCTATCGCTGGTAACTCTTTTACCAAATGGCCAAAGCACCAGCCCTGCTATTTTGAAACATTGCAAGCCCCAGGGAATGCCGATCACCGTAATATATAAAACAATTCCTCCGAAAAAATAACCAAGAGCCGCCATCAACCCACCAAAAATCAACCAAATAATATTCCCGAAAAGATTCATTTGTAAAAATAGCTTTTATTAAACCTTCGTCCCGCTAACAGATCACCAATATCTTTTGACGTCCTTTTTAAGTTTTGCTTCGTTTGTGACAACGCATCCGAAAGGTCTGTTTCTTTATTATTAATTGATAATAGTACGTCAAAATATTGCTCAAGAGAAGCAATAGGTTCCGCTGGAATTTTTCCTGCCAAACCGATCACGGGAATTCCTTTTTCTTTAGCTCGCTTCGCAACTCCAAATGGTCCCTTGCCGTGCAGAGTTTGCATATCAATGCTCCCTTCACCGGTGACAACAAGATCTGCTCCTTCTAACACATCGCCAAATTTTGTAAGCGAAAGAAAATAATCGATCCCATTTACAAGGTCAGCATTCAAAAAAGCTACTAAGCCAGCGGCCATTCCACCGGCAGCGCCGCCACTTTTTATCATTGTTATATTCTTCCCTGTTTGTTTAAAAATAATATTGCTAAGTTTTGTCAGTGAAGCTTCCAGCTTTTTTACATCACCAGGGCTGGCCCCTTTCTGTGGACCAAATACGGCTGCGGCGCCTTCTTTTCCCAATAAAACATTTTCTACATCGCAAAGCACAATTATTTTACATTGTTTTATCCTCTCATCCGCTCCTGAAAAGTCAATTGTTTCCAGGTCAACAAGCGTTGCAGGTGTATTGATCAACTCTTTTCCGTTCTTGTCCAAAAACCGAAAACCTAATGCCTGCAATGATCCGACAGCGCCGTCAACAGTTGCACTTCCACCTATACACATAATGATCTTGCTTACTTCCCGGTTCAGAGCCTCGATGATCAATTCCCCCGTTCCGAAGGAACTTGTATGCAAAGGGTCCAGCTCATTTAATTGAAGTAACCTTAAACCCGAAGCATTCGCCATTTCAATGACTGCCGTTTTACCATCTTCCATCAATCCAAATGACGAAGAAATTTTTCTCATCAATGGATCGTGTACAGTGGAGGAGACAATGCTGCCGTTGGTATATTTCAATATTAATTCTGCTGTGCCGTCACCGCCATCACCAACAGGAAAGCAATCAATGGTGCATTGAAGTTTGCTTTCCTGTAATCCCGCCCTGATCGCTTCCGCAACATCTTCTGCCGCGAGGCTGTTTTTGAACGCATTTGGGGAAACAAGAATTCGCATTTGCTATAATAACAGTGATAGAATATAAATAACCAACAGAGTGACTGATCCCATCAGGATAGTAGCCACAGAATACGTTTTTAGCATTGTCTTCATTTCCAATCCTGAAAATTTTGATATCACCCAGAAGTTAGCATCGTTGGCATGAGAGATCATCATAGAACCTGCTCCCATTGATAAAACCGAGAGCAATCTTCCTTTCTCAGAATCCAGGCCCAATGCCGGCAGCAACGGTAGAACGATCGACGATGCAGTTATAATAGCCACAGTAGAAGACCCCTGGGCCGTTTTTAAAATAAATGTAAGTAAGAAAGGAAAAAAGATACCCATCGCATGCAGATCGATCGTTTGGCTAAACTGCTCGCCGATCTTTGCTGCAGCCAGTACAGCGCCGAAAGCACCCCCTGCACCGATGATAACTAAAATTCCTCCCGCTTTTTCAGCACTTTCCTGTAACAATTTACTTACATGCAGTTTCGTCAACTTATGAAAATTGCACAACACCAATATGATCCCGACGGATAGTGCAATAACCGGTTCGCCTAGTACTGAAAATAACTTCTGTAAAAAAGAATTGCCATTTTTTTCAACAACAAAAAAAGAATTAATGGTAATAAGAATAATAGGTACGATCACAGGGAGAAAAGACCTGAGTGCAGAGGGTGCGGGGCCATGATCTACATGTTCACTTGTTGCAGCTACATGTGGTAATCTTTTTCCTGCATAACGAGACCAAAGATGACCGATCATCATTCCCGGTATTGCAACCGCTGTTCCGATCAAAATTAATTTTCCGAGATCAACTCCAATATTAGCCGCGGCTGCTGTTGCGCCGGGATGAGGGGGGATCAGGCAATGAACGGAATATAAACCAGTAGCCAGCGATACAGCCATTGTCACAACGGACATCCCGGTTCGTTTTGCAAGCGATTGATTCAATCCACTCATTACAATATAACCTGAATCACAAAAAACCGGCAAGCCCACGATGAATCCCACGATGCTCATTGCCAATGATGCCTTTCTTTCCCCGGTTTGCTTGATAATATAATTTGCCATTACCCGGGTAGAACCGCTATGTTCCAACAACACCCCCAACGTTGTACCGAGTACGATAATAAACCCGAGGGCTTGCATGATACGTCCAAAGCCATCCTTGATAGCAGTAAGAATTGATGCAAATGGCAGATGCACTCCCACTCCAACAATAAAGCAAGCGATCAGCAAAGCAAAAAAAGCGTGTATACGAAATTTTGCGGTGAATAAAATAATGACTGCAATACCTACCAGCAAAAAGAAGAATGAAAGTGCGAAAGATGTTGTCATGAAAAAAAATTGACAAACTCTTCTGAAAAAAATTGTCACCTGATCTCTATATCGAAATTCACCAGTTCACGAAACTGGCGAAGACGTTTGTCGATATCTTCTTTAGAAATTTCTTTCAACCTGTTTGGCCCAAACTTTTCGACGCAAAAGCTTGCCATCGCGCTGCCCACAATGATAGCCGTTTTCATGTTTTCAAATGATATGTCCTTTGTCTTTGCCAGGTGGCCCATGAAACCGCCTGCGAACGTATCGCCTGCGCCTGTTGGGTCAAATACTTCTTCTAACGGAAGGGCAGGGGCAAAGAAAACTTTATCGCCATGAAACAGCAAAGCGCCATGTTCCCCTTTTTTTGCGATCAAAAATTTAGGGCCCATGCCTAAAATGGCTTTTGATGCTTTCACAAGTGAAAATTGTCCGCTTAACTGTCTTGCTTCTGCATCATTTATTAATAATACGTCTACTTCCTTCAATACTTTTTCTAATTCCGGCATGGCTGATTCCATCCAAAAATTCATCGTATCCATCACGATCAATTTCGGCCTTCTCAATTGCCTGATCACATTCATTTGAACTGTCGGCTGAAGGTTGCCAAGCATTACAAATTCCGAATCCAGGTAATTATCAGGCAACTTCGGGTCAAAATCGGCAAGGACATTCAGGTCGGTTATCAATGTATCACGACTGTTCATATCCTCGTGATAACGCCCGCTCCAGAAAAATGATTTTTTATCTTTTATGACCTCTACCCCATCCATCACCACGCCACGGGCCTTAAGTTCTGCTATTTCTTCCTGGGGGAAATCGTAACCAATAATTGAAACCTGGTTAATCGGTTGAATAAAATTGCTGGCAGCGTACGCCACGTACGTCGCAGAACCGCCTACAATCTTGTCAATTTTGCCAAAAGGAGTTTCAATTGCATCAAAAGCCATGGTACCTACAACGATCAACGACATTTTAAATAATATTTTAAATGGGTATTTTAAAAACGGGGCGAAAATAGACAGTAATTGAGAAATTTAAACATCCAACCCGAAAACGGTCAAAATTTCCTCGGCATCCTGCTGTTCATCATTTCACTATTTACGATTCATTATCTTTGGGCATGGCTCAACCACTTCGTCGCAAATCTTCGAAGAGAGAAGTTATCTTAATCAGGGCAGCAACCATGTTCAAGGACAAAGGTTTTGCGGCCTCCTCTATGCGGGACCTTGCAGAAACTGTAGGTATCGAGGCAGCCAGCCTGTATAATCATATTAAATCTAAATCAGAAATTTTACAGGAGATCATTTTTCATGCCGCTGCTGAATGTAATCTTCAATTGGACGAAGTGGATGCCGAAGGAAAATCTTCATTGAAAAAAATTGAAGCGATCATTCGCTTTCATGTACAGATGATGCTAAACAGGTTCGAAGAATATCATGTGATGACGCACGAATGGATCCACCTTTCTGAACCTCACCTGGCCAATTTTATCAGCCAGCGGCGCAATTATGTACAACGGCTTGAAGCGATTGTTGATGAAGGAATAAAAAACAAAGAAATGAAGCCGGTGATCCCCTATGTTGCTGTCCTGACCATTCTCTCGGCTGTTCGTGGCCTGGAATTCTGGCACCGAAGTCAAAAAAAATATTCTCCCCAGCAGATGGAAGATAATATGGTAACACATTTGATCACGGGGTTGCAATCCTGAGCTAGTCGCTGGTTTCTTGTTACTGGTTGTTACTTTTGCCTGATGTCAATTCACTTTCACAAGCTTGTTGTAAAAGAAGTAAGAAAAGAAACTTCGGAATGCGTCTCTGTACTGCTTGATATCCCGGAAGAAATAAAAAAAGATTTTGTATTCAGGCAAGGACAAAGTCTCACCATGCGAACATTTCTCAATGGCGAAGAGGTTCGAAGAACATATTCTATTTGTGGCTCGCCACTGGATAATGAGTGGAGAGTGGCCATCAAAAAACAGGAAGGGGGTCTGTTCTCCTGTTTTGCCAATGAGCAATTAGAAAAAGGTGACGTGCTGGAAGTAATGCCTCCCGTGGGGAAATTTTACACTCATCTCGATCGGCAACAAAAAAAGAATTACGTGGCCTTTGCTGCCGGCAGTGGCATCACGCCGGTGATATCAATTATCAAAACCACCCTGAGAACAGAACCAAAAAGTCAATTCACATTAGTGTATGGCAACCGTAATAAAAGCTCGATCATTTTCAAAGAAGAGCTGGAAGGATTAAAAGATAAATTCATCGATCGTTTTCGCATCATTCATATTTTAAGTCGCGAAAGAACGGATGCGCCTATTAACAGCGGAAGAATTGACACAAATAAACTGAGTGAATTAAACAAACTGATCGATTACAAAAACACCGATGATTTTTTTATCTGCGGCCCTGAAGAAATGATCTTTTCTGCCAGGGATTTTTTAGAAGTTGCCATTGAAAGATCGAAAATACATTTTGAACTCTTCACTACACCGGGAGAAGATCCGAAGTCAAAAGCTAAAAATCAAAAGTCACAACCAAGGGAGGAAGGACCAGTCAGTAATATATCCGTGAAGCTCGATGGAATTACATTCGATTTCAACCTTGGCTTTAATGCGGAACCGATCCTGGACGCAGCGCTTAAACAAGGCGCTGATCTTCCATTTTCATGCAAAGGCGGAGTATGTTGCACCTGCAAGGCTAAATTGGTCGAAGGTGAGGTGGATATGGAAGTTCACTGGGGGCTGGAACATGACGAAATCGAGCAGGGTTACATCTTAACCTGTCAGTCCCATCCAAAAACGGAAAGAGTGGTTATTGATTTTGATATTAAATAGGCCAGACAATTTTAAGGATATATATTTTATTTTCGCTTTCATTTTTACATCATGCAAAGAACAAAAGTGGCCATCATAGGCGCAGGATTTATCACAGACATTCACATAGAAAGCTATCACCGCTTCGTTCCTGAAGCGGAAGTTGTGGCTGTCTACGCAAGAAAGATCGAAAAAGCCAAAGCGTTTGCCGAGAAATATAAAATTCCAACATGGTATGATGATATTGATAAGGTCATCAATGATTCCGGGTGTGAAGTGGTCGATATATGTTTGCCCAACTATTTACATGCTGAGGTTACATTAAAGGCCGCTGCTGCAGGCAAACATGTCATCATCGAAAAACCTCTTGCAGTTACCCTCGAAGAAGCAGATGCGATGATCGCTGCCTGCAAAAAAGCAGGCGTAAAATTGATGTACGCCGAAGAACTTTGTTTTGCCCCTAAATATGAAAGAGTAAGGCAGATGGTAAATGAAGGAGCCATTGGCAAAGTGTACATGCTCAAGCAATCTGAAAAACATTCCGGGCCACACACCGATTGGTTCTACGATATAAAATTTTCGGGCGGGGGAGTGATGATGGACATGGGTTGCCACGCCATTGGCTGGTTTCGCTGGATGCTAAATAATGTGAAGGCAAAATCGGTTTATGCAAGCATGGCAACAGTGCTGCACGCTGAACGTACAAAAGGTGAGGACAATTCAATTGTTGTGATTGAATTTGAAAATGGAGTGACTGCGATCGCGGAAGACAGCTGGGCAAAACACGGAGGAATGGATGATCGTTGCGAAGTTTATGGAACAGGAGGTGTGATGTATGCCGATCTCTTCATGGGAAATTCAGCGATCACATACAGCAAAAATGGTTATGGTTATGCCATGGAAAAAGCAGATACTACCGTAGGCTGGAGCTTCACGGTATTTGAAGAAGCATTTAACCAGGGTTATCCTCATGAACTGAAACATTTTATTGAATGCGTGCAACAAAATAAACAACCGCTGGTAACGGGCGAAGATGGCAAAGCAGTGCTGGAAATTATTTATGCGGCTTATGCATCTGCCGGCCAGGGGAAAAAGATCAGCCTGCCGTTTACGCCAAAAGTTGATCGGCCTGTTGATCTTTGGTTGAAATAATTAAAACTGTTTTCTTATGAAAATTTTTGTAGCCGATAATTATGAAAAGATGTCAAAGGGGGCCGCAGGTGATGTGATCGATATAATGAGGTCACGGAAAGATCCATTGATCTGTACAGCATCTGGTCATAGCCCAGCAGGATTGTACAAAGAAATCGCTGAAAGAGTTGGTAACAAAGACTTAAACACTTCTAATTGGTTTTTTGTCGGATTGGACGAATGGATCCCCTTGAATGGAAATGATGAAGGGAGTTGCCGCTATCATTTAAATAAAGAATTATTCGGTCCACTGCAAACCGGCGATCATAGGATCTGCTTCTTTGACGGAAGGGCTAATGATCTGCAGGCAGAGTGTGAGCGGACTGAAAATTTCATCCAGCACCATGGTGGTATGGATGTCGCTATCCTGGGTGTTGGAATGAATGGTCACGTGGGCATGAATGAGCCCGGCACCCCGATCAATTCGCGGTCGCATGTAGCCGACCTGGCGCCCACAACTCAACAGGTGGGGCAAAAATATTTTACAAAAGAACAGGCACTCAAAAAGGGGATCACCCTTGGCATGAAAACATTAATGGAGGCGAGAAATATCATTTTAGTAATTAGCGGAAAACACAAGGCTGATATCACACAAAAAATACTAGAAGAAAAAATTTCGGAGGACCTGCCCGCCACTTTATTACGTAACCACCCTGCATTAAAAATTTACCTGGATTCTGATGCAGCATCTAAAATAATCGCACATTGAATAGTCAGACTATAGGCATTGATCTTGGAGGAACAAACATACGAGGGGGACTTGTCTCGGAACACAACTTATCCTCCATTCTTTCTCAAAAAATAACTGCTTCCGGCTCTGTCGACGACGTGGTGAAGGAATTATTTTCACTGGTAGACAGGCTGATCAGTCCTTCGATAAAAGCGATCGGCATTGGTGTCCCGGGCCTTGTGGACACGGAACAGGGGATCGTTTATGATGTGGTCAATATTCCTTCATGGAAACAAGTGCCATTGGGTCGATTGCTCGGCGACCGTTATCATTTACCTGTGTTTATTAATAATGATGCAAACTGTTTTGCGCTGGGTGAATTTTATTTTGGAAAAGGAAAGGGTTCTGATTCAATGATCGGTTTGACAATTGGAACTGGTCTTGGCAGCGGGGTCATCATCCATAAAAAATTATATACCGGCAGGAATGGCGGTGCAGGTGAATTTGGAATGATCGATTATCTCGATAAATATGTTGAATACTATGCCAGCGGCCAGTTTTTCAAAAATGTTTACAACACCGATGGTGAAACCGTTTTTAAAAAAGCAAAAGAAGGTAATGGAGAAGCGATCGGCATGTATGAAGAAATGGGGGCTCACTTGGGGAACGCAATTAAAACAATCCTGTATGCGCTGGATGTTGAATTAATTATTTTGGGAGGATCCGTAAGACATGCCTACCCTTTTTTCTCAAAAACATTATGGCAATCGCTGCAGAGTTTCGCCTTTCAAAATGCAGTCAAAAATTTGAGGATCGAAGTTTCAGAATTGGAAAATAGTGGACTGCTCGGTGCAGCAGCTTTATATTTTGACAAGCAGAAGTGAGTTAAGACTCTCACCAAAATTTTCCCTTTTTTTCTTTCTTTACTAAGTTGTTTTTCCCACACCCTGTACCTTTTGAATAACGATATTTACAATCTCTTGTTTAACATGCATACCGGATATCCCGACAGAGCCTGTATCCCCTGAGAACCATTCATACCACACAACTGGCACCGACGGTAGGGACTAAAGCAACCTTGATAAACAGGGATGAACCTTCATTGGGTATGTTACACGCAAAACGGTTGGTTGGAAGGAGGGGGAGGGGCCCACACGGTGGGGTAAATAAGTTAAGTTAAGCCTTGGTAAAAAGGAAGGGTGTCAATCAGATGCCATAAGTCATGCAGACGAAAGGATTGCGACGCAATGAAGATGCTATGAAAATCTGTCGCCGGTATTTAAATCATGCCTGATTTTTAATTCTTCAAAAGTCTCAATAAAAATCCTCCGCCAGGCGCCATTTTGATTGCTAACGGTTTTGTTTTTTCCAGGTCAAATGCCTGGATCAGGTAGTCCGAAGGATAAGTTCCGGCATTCACTCCGTCAGTGCACAGCTCAGCTTTGTAAGTTCCATTATCCAGGAAATCCAATTGCAATTTGAATTCACGCGGTGTCCAGTCAGTCATCCCTGCGATGTACCAGTCCTCTCCTTTTTTTCTAGCGGTGATGATATAATCAGAAACCTTGGCTTCTAAAATTTTCGTTTCATCCCATGTCGTGGGCAAACTTCCCAGTAATTCCATGAATTGAGGCTCCATGTATCCCTGGGATGGATTCCCTGAAAAAATTTGCATAGGGTTATCATATACAACAAACATAGCCAGCTGGTGACAACGTGTTCCCTGGCTCATTACTTTTTGATTGATCGGTCTGAACTGTTCCTTTGTAGCGTTATCGAGTATCCCCGGTTCATAATCCAGGGAACCGGAAAGCATACGTGTGAATGGAAGGGTGACGTCGTGTTCCGGCGTCGGCTTATCGCTCCAGATATTGTATTCGGATCCCAGTACACTTTCACGTGTGATCGAATTAGGCCAGGTGCGGTTAAATCCTTTTGGTGGGAAGGCTCCATGATACATGATCATGATCTTATGATCGGCACAGGCTTTTGCGATACGATGGTAAAAATTCACCATTGGCTGGTCATCCCTGTCCATAAAATCGGTCATAATAAAATCGACACCCCATTTGTTGAATTGAGTCAATGCACTATCAAGTTGTTTATCCAGCGTTGAACAAAGTGTCCACATGCTGATCCGGATACCTTTGCTTCGTGCATACGCCGTGATCGTATCCATATTGATCGAAGGATTTATATCGAACAGGTTTGTATAGTTACTCCATCCTGCGTCCATCATGATCCGGTCGAACCCGAATCGTTTCGCAAAATCTATATAATATTTGTACGAGGCAGTGTTGACACCGGTTTTAAAAGCAACATTGAATAAATTAATGCCGATGATCCACTCATCTGTACACTTGCCGGGATGGATCCAGGAAATATCATTTAGTTTAGACGGCGAAGCCAGCCTGTACACAAGATCATTGGAAGGAAGTTCTTTGTCATTTGCAGCGATCATTAAGATCCTCCATGGAAAGTTTCGTGTGCCGGTGGTCTTTGCAATATAGTCTGCTCGTTTTGCTACAAGAGCCTGGGGAAATTCGCCTTTGGTCATTTTCTCTACCAAGGGATAAGAAGCAAAAACACCCTGCAAAGCATTTTTGCTTGTTCCTCTTAAAAACATACCGGGATAGTCTTCAAGATCAGATTCTGTCAGGGCGATCTTTACTTCATCGCCATCACCAACGAGCACCGGCGAAAACGCCATCGACTTTTCGGTCAGGCTGTCTATTTGTTTGAGTTGGTATAATTCTTCAAAACTTGTAATAAAAAGATCGCCGTCCCTTGGCCCAAACAAAGGCAACAAAACTTTCTTATGTTGCGGGAAACTAAAGTCTGCAACCTCATTTTTAATAATGATCGAATCTTTAAAACGGGTCACTATCCGATATGCAACTCCGTCGTTATACACTCTCAGTAAAAGAGTAAATGGTCCTTTGAACTGAAGCGACAGTTCACTATAAACATCAGGAATTTCCCTTCTTTTTTCCGGGATCGGTGAAATTATCTTTCCATTGAAAGAGCGAATGGCCTTTTTACTCACACGCAGATCATCAGAAAGTCTTTTGCCGTTTTGCAGTTGCAGATCAATGATCGACGGAAGCAAAATGGGTTTACCCAGGTAATTTATCGAGTAACTTAATTTGTCTTTATAATAAACCGTAACATCGATCTTTTTATCAGGAGAGCTTACTGTTAAGCTATCAGCGGCGAGTAAATACTGGCAGGCGCACAGGAAAAATAAAGCCCAAATTAAATTCTTCATGAAATTAAATATACACGTTCTCACAGATACCAAAGATTACTATGGTTTTTTTTTCTGTGTACGTCAGTGAAATCTGTGAGCTTATTTATGATTTGAAGTTCTCAAACATGCACCGATTAACACCAATCACCTGTGCTCATCCGTAAAATCTTTAATCACCAGCGAGATCCGTGATCCTATTCATATTCCCTATAGGCTCCAAACCTTGCCAATTGGTCCTCACCCAATTCTTTTGGAATAGGATTAAATGGGATCTTCAATTTATCACAGATCTGCATCCATAAGTTTGTACGTGCATAGGTTTGATGCACTTTTTGAAAAGGAGTTGACAAAAGGAGGTCTTTCGCTTTTTGTGGCTTGTCTTCATCGATCAGCAACTGTACCTTTCGTTCAATGATCCATTCATCTTTCAATGCGTCCACTTTAGATAGCCATTGTTCGCGTTCGGGAATGTTTTGAGGTCCAAGATTTCGAAGGATTTTATCTCTTTCAATGATTATTTGAGGATCTATCTGTAACCATTTTTCGCTGATCGATCCAATGGCTTTTTTTGCTCCATTCATATCACCTTTCACTTTTAGTAGCCTTGCGAGCAATGCTTTTGCCACTCCAACTTTTGTTTCGGAGAGGATCTTTATCGCATCATCTGTCCTACCTCTTCCTGCCAACCACGTCCCGTAATAAAACTTCCAGAGATCGGATCTTTCGCCACCTGTTTTGTTGATGGCCCATTTGAATGCTGCGTCTAAATTTTCCATACCGGAAGGCGCCCAGCAATTTTCGTCCACAGGTGGAGGTTCCGTCAACTTAGCTTTTGAACGATATTCAGTTTGCATGTCTTCCCAAACCTTTACTTCCTTTTTTCTTGCCCATTGAAACAATGGGATTTCATTGATCGATCTCAGCTTAACTTTCGGAACGTTCAAGGAATAAATGCTTAATTCTTTATCGGTAGGGATCCAATATTCAACGTGCCATTTTTTTTGTTTTGGCTGCATTTCTAATTTGATCGATTGGTCGCCGATAGGACCTCCCTGGATCTCAATATAGGTTTGATGTTTGGCGGTACTAAGTATCGACCATGCACTATCATCACCGACCCCATAACTCCAGAGTTTGACACCGTCAGCAATTTTTTCATCAGCAATGTGATACAAGCCGGTACCAAATGAGGGAGTAAAAGCACCAAAGGCGTTTGCATCTTTTGTTTTCCAAAAAAAGCCTGTCATTTCTTTTATCTCTGCTTGTGTCTTCGGTCCCTGTTTTTCCCAATCGATCGTATCAAGTTTCGAAGAATGTGATAACACAGTTCCCTTTGGAAAATCATACTTAGTATCAGGTGCTGAAGGCAAGGCTGCATTTGACCATGACATCCACGGATAGACCGATGTGCCGGGGTTATAAAAAATGACCCGCTCCGTTAAAAAATTATCGCCTTCCCCTAACGAATATTCAACGGACCATTGCATACCAAAACGCAGTTCCTTTTCACCACAGGTCACATAGATCCGTTGATTAGTCGGGTCAATTTTATAAAGAACCACCTCGTTTTGAGTTGGGGAATGCGAGATGGGGAAGCTAACTTCAATACCTCCTGCTACAAAATAAAATCTCGGTAAGATCCTCGTGTAGCGAATAACATCCGGCACATACAATATTTCCTTCCCTGAAGGCTTATGAATCATCGAAAAAACTTTGCCTCCAAGCCCGGGGCAAATGGTGACTTTTAATTGATCATTTTCCAGGACAATAAAATGGTATTTTTTAGGCACGGGTCTGTTGGAAGTTTCAACATAACTTATGTAGGGATAGACCCCGTTTGGATCTAATGCAGTAGGCACAGGGCCCGCAGGCGTTAACTCATGTGTCAAAACGTAATCATCATATTCCGTGCAAAAGACTTTCCTGTCTCTCTTTTGAGCAGGGGTTTCGATCGCAAAAAGAAAATACAACAATAGTAACAAGCTTAAATGTCTAAACATGATGATTGATATGTTGCTGCAAATTTAACCGGAGTTTGACCAAAATAATGATTGCAAACGATTGCACGTTTATTGATGCAATTGTTTCTTTAATTTGTTGCTGATTAAACATGCACGGCCTTATGCTAGAGAAAGTCTTGCCATTGTATAGTATAAGCAATACAGCGATCATTCAATCATTTGGAAGTGGTTTGATCCACAATACCTGGAAGATCAGCGACCAATCAAAAGAATATATACTTCAAAAGATCAATCACGAAGTTTTCAAAGATCCTCTACTTATTGCCGAGAATATTACGAGGATAGCAACCTGGCTTGAAAAAAATCACCCGGAATACTTTTTTGTGGCTCCGCTAAAAACAAAGGACGGGAAAAGCATAGTGCATATTTCGGGCGAAGGATATTTCAGGCTTTTTCCGTTTGTAAAAGATTCGCGCACGCATGATATCGCTCAAACGCCGCAGCAAGCTTTCGAGGCAGCGAAGCAATTCGGATCATTTACACGTGTGCTTAAGGATTTCCCCGCTAAAGATCTGAACATCACACTTGCCGATTTTCACAACTTGTCCTATAGGTATTCGCAATTTGAGGAGGCTGTTCGTTCAGGCAATCAATCAAGAATATCTGAATCGGAAAAAATAATCCGTTATCTCTATTCTCACAACGATATTTTATCAACTTATCAGCAGATCATTTCCGGCAATGAGTTCAAATGGAGAGTAACTCATCACGATACAAAGATCAACAATGTACTGTTCGATAAAAATGAAAAAGGGATTTGTGTGATAGACCTGGATACCCTAATGCCGGGTTATTTTATCAGCGATGTTGGAGACATGATGCGCACTTACCTCTCACCTGTCAGCGAGGAAGAAAAAGATTTTGACAAGATCAGTATCCGGGAGAATTTCTTTTACGCCATCGCAAGAGGATACCTGGAAGAAATGGGGAAAGAACTCAGCCAGGCAGAGATCGATCATTTCGTTTACTCCGGCATGTTTATGATCTATATGCAAGCTCTCCGGTTTCTTACCGATCATCTTAATAACGATAAATATTATGGGGCAGCTTATCCGGGGCATAATTATATAAGGGCAATGAACCAGGTTACGTTGCTTCAGCTATTACTTGAAAAACAAACCGAACTTACCAGGATGGTGGCCCGTATAAGACTCTGGCATTAGTTCGTAAATTTGTAGTTCAAATAACCATTATGCTTCAAGGCGCACCCGAAAAAATATTCCAGGAAAAAATAGAGGAAGAAATAAAAATAGAACCAAAGGATTGGATGCCTGAGAAATATCGCCAGACCCTTATCAGGCAGATCAGCCAGCATGCACATAGTGAGATTGTCGGTATGTTGCCAGAAGGGAATTGGATCACCCGCGCCCCCACATTGAAGCGTAAGGCCATACTGCTTGCGAAGGTTCAGGATGAAGCGGGTCATGGCTTGTATCTTTATTCGGCGACAGAAACGTTGGGTGTAACAAGAGAACAAACAATAAATGACCTGCACAGTGGAAAGGCGAAATATTCTTCCATTTTTAATTATCCCTCTTTGACATGGGCCGACATTGGCGCGATCGGCTGGCTGGTGGATGGTGCTGCCATACTGAACCAGGTAATGCTGACCCGAACCTCTTACGGACCATATGCGCGGGCGATGGTACGGATCTGTAAAGAAGAAAGTTTTCACCAGCGCCAGGGTTTCGAGATTTTATTAGTGCTTTCAAGAGGAACAAAGGAGCAAAAAGAAATGTGCCAGGATGCGATCGATCGCTGGTGGTGGCCGTCTTTGATGATGTTTGGCCCGCACGACAGCGAATCCACTCATAGCGATCAAAGTATGAAGTGGAAGATCAAAAGAAAAAGTAATGATGAGTTGCGACAAAATTTTGTAGACATGATCGCGGAGCAGGTGAAAGTTTTGGAAATGACTTTACCTGATCCTGAATTAAAATGGAATCAAGAAAGAAAACATTATGATTTCGGTGAGATCAACTGGGAAGAGTTCTGGAATGTAGTAAAAGGCAATGGCCCTTGCAATAAAGAACGACTGGAAGCAAGAAGAAAAGCCTGGGATGATGGCAAATGGGTAAGGGACGCTGCGGAGGCTTACGCGGAGAAGAAAGCAGCTAAGCAAAAGGCTGCGTGATTAATAATTAAGAATTAATAATGAATAATTTTTTTAGAAAATTCTATTACGGCGATATTCCTGAAGAGAAGTCTGGAGGAAACGAAGTAAATGAGTCTTCGAGGCTCCCCCTTCAGGGGGCTGGCGGGCCGGGGGCATCCGATTGGCCTCTTTGGGAAATTTTTATCCGCAGCAAACAGGGTTTGGATCATAAACATGTGGGTAGCCTGCATGCAACCGATGCACAAATGGCGATAGAAAACGCAAGGGATGTTTACACCAGGAGAATGGAGGGAATAAGTATTTGGGCGGTAGAGTCAAAATATGTTCATGCTTCTAATCCCGATGACGCCAAAAATTTTTATGAGCCTGCTGAAGACAAAGTATATCGCCATCCTACTTTTTATGATCTGCCGGATGAAGTGAAACATATGTAAAAGATCAATGCTCAATGCTCAATGTTCAATGTTCATTGAGGTTCAGATTGAGCGTTGACAATTGAAAATTGAACATTGAGCATTTTTTTCCATTTGAATTCAATCTATCTAACCGATTATACTCTTCATTTAGCGGATGATGCCCTTATTCTTGGTCATCGCAACAGTGAGTGGTGTGGCCACGGACCGGTATTAGAACAGGATATTGCTATCACCAATATTGCACTTGATCTCATTGGCCAGGCAAGAAATTTTTATCAGTATGCTGCTCAGTTAATAAATGAATCGTCATCATCACCTCACCCAGGAGTGAGTGAGGGGGATGTCTCCGAAGATACACTTGCCTATTTAAGAGACGGGCACGAATTCAAAAATTGTTTATTAGCAGAACAACCTAATGGTGACTGGGCCAAAACGATTTTGCGTCAATTCCTTTTTAGCAGCTATCAATATTTTTTATACGACGAGCTGCAAGAGAGTAAAGATTTGCAGCTAGCAGCGATAGCAGAAAAATCATTAAAAGAAGTTACTTATCATTTACGCTGGGGCAGCGAGTGGGTAATACGTTTGGGTGATGGGACAGAGGAAAGTCATCAGCGCATTCTAACGGCTATTAATGAACTATGGCCATACACCGGGGAATTATTCAGCGCTGCCAGCTACGAGCTGCAAGCTGCAGGCGAAAACGCAGGTGTTGATCCTTCCTCACTAAAATCAAAATGGGAAGAAAAAGTGAAAGAAGTATTTACCGAAGCAACGTTGCCGTATCCGGAAAATGTCTTTCAGCAGACCGGTGGCAAAGAAGGGAAGCATTCACAAAACCTGGCTCATATTCTTGCCGAGCTGCAATATATTCAACGGACTTATCCGCATTCAGTTTGGTAGTGTATTATGCAAAACTTTTCATCAGCAACACAAAAAATTATTTCATTTTTCATAATTGCGTTTGCATTTTTCTTTCCGCATTATGGAGGCTTTCCATTTTTTTCTTACGTAGCCATTGTATTGATCGTCGTTTGGCTGTTTTTAAAATACGTTACGGGTGAGAATTTTAAAGACATTTTCTTCCGCTTCAAAAATTTTCGATTACGATCAATTTGGCTGGGTGCGGTTGCTGCCGTTATACTATTTGCCGCATTAGCTTATGGGATCATTCCATTACTTCAAAAATTTTTTCCAGGTCACAAAATCGACCTTCATGATTTTGATTTCGTAAAAGGCAATTTTATAAATTATATCCTGGTCATGGTCGCAGCGCTGGTAGTTGGAGGATTTTACGAAGAACTGATTTTTCATGGATTTATCTTTACGAGATTTGAAAAGATCTTTAGAAAATACAAAACGTTAATTGCGTTCATTTTAACTGCGTTTGTTTTTGCAGCATATCATTTCCAGCAGGGGACATTGGGAATGATAAATGCAGGGATCGCAGGGTGTGCTTATCACGCACTCATCCTGAAAAATGGTCGTAACTTATGGTATGGGCTGTTCTTTCATGCCTTTTATGATTTTATTGGTTTAAGTTTCATCTATGCCGGGTACAACTAAAGAAAAAATATTGTCGATTCTTGAAACAGTTACCGATCCCGAAGTACCTGTATTAAGTGTAATTGACCTGGGAATTGTCAGAGACGTGATTTTGCATCGTGAAGATCAGGTCGAAGTTGTGATCACTCCCACCTATTCGGGCTGTCCCGCGATGGATGTTATTGCCATGAACATCCGCATCAGTTTATCAACACTGGATTTTAAAAATATAAAGATCACCCACGTGCTATCTCCTGCCTGGACAACAGACTGGATGAGTGAGGCGGGAAAACAAAAATTAAAAGATTACGGCATTGCACCGCCTACCCCCAAACAGCAGGTCTGCAATGAAAAATTATTTGCCGAAGAAGCTATCCAGTGCCCGCATTGCAATTCATGGCATACTCATCGCGTGAGCGAATTTGGTTCCACTGCCTGTAAAGCCCTATACGTTTGTGATGACTGCAAAGAACCATTTGACTATTTCAAATGTCATTAGAATCATGAGTCTTTCCGTACTTTGCCAGGAAATAAGTGAATCATGTCTTCCATTCTCTTTGAGATAAAAGATGCGATCGGTATCATTATTCTCAACCGCCCCGATAAATTAAATGTCTTCAATCGCGAGATGGCCCTGCTGATGCAGGAGAAACTGGATGAGTGCAAAAATGATGATGTGCGATGTGTTTATATCGTGGGCGCAGGAAAAGGATTTTCAGCCGGGCAGGACCTTGCTGAAGTAACAGAACCAAATGCCAGGGGATTTGACAGGATATTGTCGGAGCATTATAATCCGATCGTTCAAAGAATCCGCCAACTTGAAAAACCGGTGGTTGCTGCCGTGAATGGAGTAGCAGCCGGAGCGGGGGCTAATATCGCTATGTGTTGTGACATAGTTATTGCCTCTCGATCCGCGTCTTTTATCCAGGCCTTCTCAAAGATCGGGCTGATACCGGATAGTAGCGGCTCGTACATATTGCCAAGATTGATCGGCTGGCAAAAAGCATCTGCATTGATGATGCTGGGCGAAAAAGTTTCTGCTGAAGAGGCCGAACGTTTGGGAATGATCTACAAATTTTTCCCGGACGAAACTTTTGCAGAAAACGCAATGAACATTGCGAAATATCTTTCACAAATGCCAACCAGAGGGCTGGCCTATACAAAACGGGTATTGAACTCATCCATGACAGCCAGTTTTGAAGAACAATTAAAACAAGAAGATATTTTTCAAATGAAAGCAGCTCAAACGGAGGATTACCAAGAAGGAGTAAAAGCATTCATGGAAAAGAGAAAAGCAAACTTCACCGGCAAGTAATCAATAATTTAATAATTGGTAATTATTATGCAGACGATACATGAGGCAGTCGTTTCACACATGATGGAAAATGATTTTTTCAGCCAGTGGATGGGAGTTGAAGTATTGGAAGTGAAAGAAGGATACAGCAAAATAAAAATGACGATCCGGAAGGAAATGGTAAACGGATTTGGAATCGTTCATGGAGGCATTCCATTTTCTTTAGCCGATAGCGCTTTTGCATTTGCCTGTAACAACAGGAACAATCTTTCTGTTGCCTTAGATGCTACGATCAGCTTTATGAAGCCAGTAAACATCGGCGATGTGCTGACAGCAGAAGCAAAAGAGATCCACAACGGCAGAAGTACCGGCGTTTATTTAATTGATGTCACCAATCAAAAAAATAAGCAGGTTGCCTTGTTTAAAGGAACCTGCTTCAGAACAGGAAAGACTTTAGTCTGAAAATAGCACAGCAGAATTACTGAACGATGCAGTGTCCGAAGGACTCCTTCGGAGAGTGACACAACCGGCGATGACAAGAGTTACTCAAGCCCGAAACCAACTACTGATTTACCAGCCGCATCGAACCCTCGCTATAGCGGTTACCTACATTTGGATGATTGTTTAGAATATTTTCAATTTCGTCAAGATCATCGGGAGTGAGTGTGATGTCCACAGCCGCTGCATTTTCTTCAAGATATTTCCGCTGTTTTGTTCCTGGAATAGGGATCATATCGTCACCCTGTGCCAACACCCACGCCAAAGCAACTTGTGCCGGCGTAGAATTTTTTGATCGAGCGAACTCTGCAAATTCGTCAACCAGTTGTTTATTATTTTTCCAGTGCTCGTCATCAAACCGTGGAAGGGTTCTCCTGAAATCATCCTGTGCCAGCTGATCCTTCTCGCCCACGGTGGCAGTCACCAATCCTCTTGCCAATGGACTATACGGGATAAATGCGATGTCGAGATCATGAACAGTATCCAGTATCTCGCCCTCCGGGTCCCTGGTTAATAAAGAGTATTCACTTTGCAAGGCAGTGATCGGGTGCACCGCACTGGCTCTTCGAATTGACCGCGCCGATGCCTCGGACAGACCGAGGTACCGGACCTTACCCTGTTTTACCAACTCCGCCATGGCTCCCACTGTTTCTTCGATCGGTATTTTCGGATCTACGCGATGAGCATAGTACAGATCGATCGTATCGATCCTCAATCTCTTTAGACTTTTTTCAACCGCTTCTCGCATATAAGCAGGTGACGCGTCAATATAAGTACCCTTCTTGTCTTCTTTCAACCTGAACCCAAATTTTGTAGCAATGAAAATTTTTTTCCGGTTCGGCACCAGCACTTTTGAGATCAGTTCTTCGTTATGTCCAACGCCATACATGTCTGCCGTATCCCAAAAATTTATTCCCAGCTCAAGAGCCCTGTTGAGTGTAGCTATCGATTCTTCATCGTTACGAGGGCCGTATGCAAAGCTCATTCCCATGCAACCTAAACCAATAGCGGATAATTTTTCCCCGGTATTTCCAAGATCTCTGTACTTCATAGTAGTAATTTTTATGAATAAATCTCATGGGTCGAAGGTCGTGGGGCTGCAATAATAATGCCTTAGAACTTTTTATTGTTAGACGATAATAACAGCAGAAGTATTATTTCTGTTTGCTGTATGGATAAAAATATATTTCTTTTGATCAACTTTGAGTTTCGAAAAAATAATTATGTTTTATTCATTCAAAGACTTTATCCCGGTAGTTCATGAGTCATCGTTTGTCCACCCGCAAGCAGCCGTTACCGGGAATGTCATCATTGGAAAAAATTGTTATGTCGGCCCTGGCGCTGCATTACGTGGGGATTGGGGTGGCATTGTCATCGAGGATGGTTGTAATGTGCAGGAAAATTGCATCATTCATATGTTCCCCGGCGTAACCGTCGTTTTGAAAGAATCTTCTCACATTGGTCATGGAGCCATCATTCATGGGGCTACCATCGGCAAAAATTGTTTGGTAGGAATGAATAGTGTTATTATGGACAATGTGGACCTGGGTGATAATTGTATTGTCGGGGCCTTAAGTTTTATTAAAGAAGCAGAGAAAATTCCCCCGGGAAGTTTAGTCGTGGGCAATCCTGCGAAGATCATCAAACAAGTAAGCGACGAAATGATCAGCTGGAAAACGAAAGGCACGCAGTTATACCAGCAATTACCAAAAGAAATGTTTGAATCTTTTAAGGTTTGTGACCCCTTATCTGAGATTCCGGACAACAGGCCTCAACAGGAACGTCTATACGACACATGGAATAAAATAAAAGCTGAAGACGCAAAACAATGATCCTAACGCTCATCCTTCCAAACCAAGGTCTCATCTGTAGCCATTTCTTTAAAATTTGAACACCGGCTATCTCCCTTTCCTGTAAATCCGCCGCTTGGGGCGCAAATTATATTGCAGTTCCTGTCGTACAAATAATTATACTGATCACAGCAATTAGAACTAAAGAGATAAACATAGTCGCCGGCGTACTGATAACGATAAACGGTAGCCGGGGGGTTATACTTGGGTTGCTGTTGAATAGCTTCAATTTTGTCCACTATGCAGGGAGGAAGCTTTACACCGCTCTTTTTTTTACAAGTTTCAGAGCGAAGAAGGGTGAAGAGTAAAATTACGATAAGCCATCTCATATCCGTTTTGCTTTTAAGATTTACAAATTTAGCAGCTGCCCACACAATTATGCTGCCGTAAAGTTCAATTTAATGATCCCATTCATAAAAATAATTCGATAAGAAACTGAAATCTTTGTAACTTAAATGTCCCAATAGAAAACAAAATACTGTGTATGAGAAAAAAATTCTACTCCGTTCTTCTTTCTTCAGGAATCACTCTTTTGACCATCTCGGTTTTTGCCCAGGACCGCTTTGCATATGCTATCACTGATGTAAATCCAAATACAGCAGGTTGGACCGTGCTGCGGAAACTTAATCTGCAAACAGGTGTTTACAGTGATGCACTACTCAATGGGGTAAACCTTAAACAGGCTGCTTATGACGCCCAGACAAAAAAAATGATTCCAGCCATTGATGCTAACGGTAATTCTTCTTTGCCATTTAATACCGGTGTTGCAGCTATCGCCTATGACAGAAAGAATAACCGTCTTTATTTTACACCTATGTTCGTCAACCAGCTTCGCTATATTGACCTGGAAACGATGAAAACTTATTATGTAACCGGTCAATCTTTCACCGGGCATGAAAACACAAACAAAGACGACGGAGGAGTTGTTTCCCGTATGGTGATCGCTCCTGATGGCTATGGCTACGCCGTGACAAATGATGCAAACAATTTTGTTCGCTTCAGTACAGGTAAAAAATTTAAGATCGAGCAGCTCGGTTCATTAGTGGATGATCCGGGGAATACAGGGATCTCTATACATAACCGCTGCAGCAGCTGGGGAGGTGATATGGTGGCTGATGATGAAGGCAATCTTTATTTGATCTCGGCCAATAACAGTGTTTTTAAGATCAATATCGATACAAAAGTGGCTAAATGGCTGGGACCTATCAAGGGCTTACCGCAAGGTTTTACCATCAATGGAGTGGCTGTTACCGACGACGGAAAATTGTTAACCGGGAGCCAGTCCTTTGCAAAAGGATGGTACCTCGTCGATCCAAAATCATGGAACTCGACTCCCTACAATGCTCCAAAAGGAATTTACCTGACCTCTGATCTTGCGAATAGCAATTTTTTATCTACGCGCAGCCAATCCGACTTTACCCTGATCCAACAGCGTGAATCAATTCTTTCGAACAAAGTCCAACTCTATCCGAATCCGGTAGACGTAGGCAATAGTCAATTCAAACTTCAGTTTAATAAATTAGTTCCCGGAAATTATACTGTAGAGTTGACCGATGTGAGCGGTAAATTGATCATGACGCAAAAAATTAATATTCTCAACGATCTCCAGGTGCAAACGATCAATCTGAAAAAGAATACTGCACAGGGAATTTATCTTGTAAAGGTGACAGATATCAACAGTAAATCCATCTTTACTCAAAAATTAGTGGTCCAGTAAAGAGCAGTCTTAACTGAATCGCAAAAGCATTGACCCCGTAAGGCCAATGCTTTTTGTTTCCCGAACTAAACCTCCTTAGAAAAGGAGGTAAAGAACTAAGTTTAAAATACTATTCAGTTTATTCATACTTTTTTCCTTTACTGAAAAGAAAGTCACGGTACGTTAAACTGACAGAAAATTGAAAAAAGTTTTCTTGTATAAGATTTGCATTGGTAGTGCCCCTCTTGCCGCCTCCAATTGAGATCGTATAAAGAAAGTTACTGCCCAGGGTACCTCCTGTACCTGTCGTAATTCCGAATTCATTGATCGGCGTATTATTGACCTGCAGGTAAGAATTATTGATAAACCCTCCCAATTGGAAATAGTTTTTCTCAACTGTCTGGCCCCATTTCTGAACTTTTTTCGACAACTCAATTCCGGCAGAAAACCTGCTGCTGTTTATCAGTCGCCATCCATCGCCGCTTATATTCAGTGGTTCCCAGTTTTGATATGTATAATCAGCCGCGAAAGTTATTTTTTTATTACGTGTCATTGATATTCCGCCGCTAAATGTTTGGGGTAGATAAAAAATACCATCCTTTACAAACTGATCATTTACGACAATAGTATTGCCTTCTGCTATAGTGACGGTCCTTTCCGCATTTAATTTTGTTTTGTTGATATATTTCCCTCCCAGGGAGATATCCCAATTCTTATTAACAGAGCCGGAGTAAATCGCTCCATATTCAAATTCCGGGTCACCAAAATAATCCTGCTGTTTTGTGGCCACTGATTGGGTGCTATTGATAATTGTCTCCGTTCGATTGATACCTCCCGCAATGACGGATGACTTAACGCCCACCGAAAAATGTTTGCCTATTGAAAAAGCATTTGTCCAGAAATAATCGTTTAGACCTCCATCGCCTTCATAAACTGCCGGGTAAGTTTCATTGTTACCAATTACGTTCTTGTCACCGCTGAACTGGTAATTCACGTTGCTGAATTGCTTAAATCCAACACTGCTTGCCCAGAATTTATTTATTTTCACGGCCAGCGTGATGCCCTTTATCCAAAAATCTCTGCTCCTGTTATTCGACTCATTGATCCCTTCTCCTGAGTATTGAACCGTTCTCCCGATACCCGCCGCATTCAGTACAAAAAAACTACGGGGCAGACCAGATATAGCAGCCGGGTTATTATTGATAAGGTAGTTCTCTGAGCGGATCGCCATACCCGTGCTTCCGATCCCGTTTGTCCGATTATATACCTGGTTGTCAATGTCACCAATGCCATAAATAGAGTATGGACTGGTCGTGTTTTGACAAAATGCTCCAAGAGAAAGAAGAGAAGGTCCTGCCAGTTGAATGAAAACAATAAAATTTTTTGAAAATTTCATTTATTATTTATTAATGACAATTGCAGTTACGAGAAGTTGAGTCCTGTATGTTGCTTGATTACCATTTCCAATGATAGCCCTGTCTACATTTGATTGAGGGCTGCCAACAAAAAAAAGTCCCTGGTCCTCGCTGTTTGTAGTGGTTAATAAAGTATTGATATACGAAGACACGTCCACCGTATAATATGTGTCTGTTCCATATATTTCATCAGTAACGGGATTGATATTAGCGGCAAGTGTGGAAAGGAGCGAGTTAGTTCCATTCGTTTCTGTGAGAGATAAATTAGTGGGCAATTTGAATCCTCCGGGGTCATAGCCACTACCTATGGGTCGAATAACCAATTCTGCCTTTTGCAACTTTATGATCTTATCAGTGGTTATTATGTTTTTCAAAGACGGGAAAGTAAGTTTTAATAAAACCCCGGTGCCATATTGGGTATATGCAATATTATTTGTGTTTTCAGATGGAAATTCTTTTACGCCCCCCATGGAAGAATACAAAGGAGTTCCTGTGCGGTCAGCAATAACCTGGTTAAAATTGTAGGCTCCGCTTTTTAAAGTAAAATCTGTCCACTTACTTTGAAAATAGGGAGTGGTGTTATGATAAAAAACACGCATGGCAATACTGGTGGCCGAGGCGTCAAGACCGTATACAGCTGTTGTATCGTTGTCGCCGACAGAAAGCGAAATGCCTTTAAAATAATTTTGAAAATTAGCATCCGTCAGGATTTCATTGGCTTTTTGCTGCAGCTTGGAAAAGAATTCTGCTCCCCTGGCATCACTCAGCCTGATCATAATTAAAGTATCTGCCAAAGGCCGTATTTTTAAAGTTTTGCTTCCCAAAGGAGTGGGCATTACCGGGAAGTTGCTGGTATTGTAGATGTAGTTACTATACGTATAGTTAATGAGATCCGCCAATTCATTTACAGAAATGGTCTGAGCCCGGCTGGTATCACCATAATAATATTTATTGGGATGGGCGATAAAGCACAACGAGTCATATACAGCGGTGGAGGGCATGTTCACCGTATCAGAAAGGATCGTCATTTGGAAGAACGGTTTCGTAGAAACAATACCCATGTAAGGATCCTCATATTTACCGATCAAAAATGAAGAGATGTTGTTGGTGGGGAATGAATCGAACACTACAGTCGAAAGCCTGGGTTCAATGGTGTCGGTATAAACAAGGTTTGTGTAATTACTGTCGGGCAGGGTTCCGAATTCTATACTATTCCTGTAGCAGGATTGGCACAAAACCGAAACGATCATAAAAAGCAGTAAGCAATTTCTAATATTAAGCATACATCTTTAAGCAGGTTTTCTATTTGCTACGCAATTTATTTGTACATACGGCAGGCAAAGTGTTATAGTAGATTAACCCGCTTATTAAATCTGCCAACTGTTTTTTTAAACCGATAATTCATTCTTTGAACGATTGGGCCGAAGATTAGCCATTGGAAAGGAGAAATAGTTTTATAAACCTGATTCGTCTATGCAGTCTTTCAATTAGTCTATTTTAAGACCATCTTCTGACAGGTTACGGATACTTTTATCAAAAATTCATTTATGAGAAAAATGCATGCTTATTTAATAGGCGCTTTACTTATCATTGTCTCTTTTGCTATAACCCAGGGCTGTGTAAAACACACAGACAGCAGCGATGATGTAATTGGTAACTGGTCGCGCAGCTCGGATTTTGATGGGAATGCGAGAAGTGAAGCAGTAATATTTGTTATTGGAGACTATGCATACCTCACTACGGGCACAACCGACCGGGATCGTTTTAAAGATCTCTGGCAATATAATCTCACACGCCAGTATTGGTCCCAGGAGGCGGATTTTCCAGGCACGGCAAGAAACTCTGCCGTCGCATTTGCTGTTGGCGATAAAGGTTATGTAGGTACAGGATATGACGGTACTAATTATCTGAAGGATTTTTGGGAGTATGATCCATCATCCAATCAATGGACACAAAAAGCAGATTTTGGCGGAACAGCGCGATACGATGCCGTTGGTTTTTCCGTCAGTGACAAAGGCTACATCTCCTGCGGCTTCGATGGCAATTATTTAAAAGACCTGTGGCAATATGATCCGGCTGAGGATACATGGACACAAAAAGCAAGCATCGGCGGTACTAAACGATCTGCGGCCATGTGTTTTGTTATAGCCGATAAAGCGTATGTCTGTTCAGGCAATAATAATGGTTCTGCATTGAACGACCTCTGGATGTATGATGCGTCTTCTGACTCATGGACGGAAAAAAGAAATATCTCCAACACAAGTAGCGATACCTACGATGATAACTACTCAAACATTGCACGTTATAATGGGGTAAGTTTCGTGATGGACAATTATGCTTATATCACTTGTGGAGAGAGTGGTGCTCTTATTTCCGACACCTGGATGTATGATCCTTCTTCTGATCTCTGGACAAGAAAAACTGCATTTGAGGGAACGGCCAGGACGGGAGCCGTAGCATTTTCGCTGAGCAACAGGGGTTTTGTGCTTACAGGAAGAAGTGGCACACTATCGTTTGACAATGCCTATGAATTTCATCCGAATGATGCAAAAAATGACAATGATAACTAAGCACAACCTGGTCGTACTGATCGCTTCGGCAACGATCGCCGCAACGATCCCTTTTTTGCATACATGGAAGACTGCAAAAAAGATCGAATACAAAACCTTTCAAACCACGAACGGATGGGGTTATGACATTTTGATCGATAAGAAGCTGGCGATCCATCAGCAATACATTCCCGCGATCCCGGAAAAAAAAGGATTTGACACAGAAGAATTCGCGAAAAGAGCAGCGGGATCTGTCGTTGACAAATTAAAAAATAACAAATTGCCAACTTTAAGTTACGCAGAGATCAACCAGATTTGCAAGCCTATTAACGAACGGATCACCATGTCAAAATGAGCAGGCTGCTATATTCTTTGTTTGGTTTTGAAAAGACAAATAAAGTAAACCTGTTTGTCGTTATTGCCGTTCATGTCCTTGGCTGGTGTCTCTTCTTTTCGCTTACCTTCTTGTTTTACCCTGTCCGCTTTGAGAATAATCGCTTTTGGGTCCATGAAACAGTTGGTAAATTATTTCCGATCGGCTTATTTTATCTGAATTACTATTTCCTGTTACCTCGATTTTTCGAAAGAAAAAAATTCTTTACCTATTTCTCACTGATCCTGGTAACTATTTCAATTGTCATCATCCAGGATATTATTGTCAAAAGAGAGTTTCAAAGGCATCATGCCTTTTTTATGAGAGGAGGACGAGAGCTATTTGACAGGCGGGGAGGTGAAAGTTTTTTTATTCTCCGTGATCCTGATTCCGCAAGAAGATTTTTTCCTCCAGATTCAGCCTTGAAGGATTTTCCTCCCATGCCATTCAGGGAACCTCTTCTCTTTAACATTCCAAGAGGGATCTTCCTGATGTCATTGAACCGCACCGGCTCTTTGTGTGTATTTTTAATTCTGTTTGGAGGGATGATACGGCTGGCTTTTTCGTACATCAAAAATCAAAATGAAAAAAAATTACTCGAAAATATTAACCTGAATACAGAGATAAATTTCTTAAAATCACAGATCAACCCTCACTTCCTTTTTAATACTCTGAATGGTATCTATTCTTTAGCGCATATCCAGTCACCCCAAACAGAAACAGCCATCCTGAAATTATCTGATCTCATGCGCTATGTCTTATATGAATCCGGAACAGAAAAAGTGGAATTGGCAAAAGATATTCAGTATATCTCCAACTATATAGACCTGCAACGTTTACGACTCTCATCAAAGGTGACCATTCAGTACGAAGTAAAAGGAGATTTCCAGGGATATCATATAGCGCCCCTGTTGTTGATCTCCTTCATAGAAAATGCTTTTAAACATGGCATCAGTTATACAAATTCTTCATTCATTGAGATCGGGATCTTTGTTTTTGAAGAAACATTAACACTGGTTGTAGAAAACCCTATCGTCAAAAATAATAGCTTCGAAGCGGGTATGGGCCTGAAAAATGCACGGCGAAGACTTGAGTTATTGTACCCGGGAAAACATTCCCTGAACATCTTCAATAATGACTACCTGTATATTGTTAACTTAAAACTTAACCTGCGAAATGATTAATTGCTTATTGATCGACGACGAACCCCTGGCGCTGCACGTTCTGGAAGATTTTGTACATAAAACACCTTTCTTACATCTCGTCGGCAAGTTCGAAGAACCATTGCTGGCGCTACAGCTGATAGAAACGCAAAAAGTTGATCTTTTGTTCCTGGATATAAAAATGCCTGATATTTCCGGCATTGATTTTTTTAAATCACTTACTCATAAACCGGAAGTGATATTTACCTCAGCCTACAGTGAGTTTGCTATTGATGGTTTTGAATTGAAGGCAATGGACTATTTGCTAAAACCAATTTCATTTGAAAAATTCATTACGGCATGCAACAGGGTGAAAGATTTCCTGGAAGCGAGAAACGCAAAAAACAAGCACCGGGATTATTTTTTTATCAATGTAGCTCACAAGCTTCATAAAGTTTTTTACAACGATATTTTATACCTCGAAGGATTTAAAGATTACACTAAAATTTTTCTTAGCAATTCGTCTGCTCCCGTGTTAGTGTTACACAATCTCAAATATTTTGAAGAATTGCTTTATGAAAATGAATTTATCCGCATTCATCGCTCTTATATTGTTCCCATCCGAATGCTTAATACCATTTCAAGGAAATCTGTAACAATTGGAAGCAGGTCATTGCCGGTAAGTGACAATTACAGGGAAAATTTATTTTCATCCATTCAACATACATCTGAATGAACCTGTATTTATGATCGGGATTGTAGAAGATATTCTACAGTTTAGAGAGATCAACCCCACCCTATTTAGCCATAGAGGGCAAATTCATCATGTCTTTTCATTAATAGCCAGTCATTAACGCCCTTCTTCATCAACACAAATTCACCGATCAATTTTTTTCCCTGCAAAAAGAATTTCAAAACACCTTCCTGCAGGCACTTAAGGGCTTCGTATTCTGATAATATCTTTCCTTTATCATCAATAGGGATATAGTTACCCTTATCCCATGCCTGCAGTATTTCGTTGGCCAGGCTTTGTTCTGTGCTTTCAATAAGAATGGTTTCAAACTCCCCTTCATCCTCCTGGGCCAGGCACTGCTCCATGGGATCCATGGAAGGTACATCGACAACCGCCCAGCTTTTAGCGCCATTTAATTCTAGTGTAAAATCAAACTTTAAATATTCGTCGGCTTTCCGGTGGATCACAAATTTTAAATGATCACTGTCTGACCTTTTCCTGCAAGCTGGTTCACTACCATGAAGCTTTTTTAGTCCTTTGATCATAAAATTTATTTGAGGAATTTTTTGACGTTTCGCATTGAATAATTAAATGCTGAAAAAACTTTGCCAAAACTCGTGCGCTATCAACAGGAAGACAATAAAGGCGGAATGATCAATCGTTCCCGTTAGCTTACTTTTGCCGCTAAAATGATTTTGTGGAGAAAAGCAATTTTGTTGACCAGATCAGAATTTTTTGCAGAACGGGGCATGGCGGCGCCGGCAGTAAACATTTTTTACGGAATAAAATGACCGCATTTGGAGGGCCCGATGGAGGTGACGGGGGCCGAGGTGCCCATATCATTTTAAGAGGAAACAAAAATCTCTGGACACTCTTACACTTACGCTATTTCAAAAATGTGCTGGCTGAAAACGGTGAAGGCGGCAGTGGTAATAATAAAACCGGCCGGGATGGAAAGGACATAATCATTGAAGTTCCACTTGGCACTATCGCCGTTGATGAAGAAACCGGTAGAAAAGAGGTTGAGATATTAAAAGATGGAGAAGAGACCGTTTGGTTGGAAGGTGGAAAGGGCGGCTTAGGCAATTCTAATTTTAAAACGGCTACTAACCAGGCGCCAGAATACGCCCAACCAGGATTACCCGGTGTTGAAGGTTGGAAGGTTTTAGAATTGAAAGTATTGGCCGACGTAGGATTGGTAGGTTTTCCAAATGCGGGTAAATCGACTTTGCTTTCTGTGATGACCGCGGCCAAGCCAAAAATAGCCGATTACGCCTTTACAACGATTACACCCAACCTCGGGATAGTTGAATACCGTGATGGGAAGAGTTTTTGCATCGCCGATCTCCCCGGAATTATTGAGGGGGCGGCAGAAGGAAAAGGATTGGGACACAGGTTCCTTCGGCATATTGAGCGCAATCCTGTTTTGCTATTCTTAATTCCTGCAGACAGCAAGGATCATAAAAAGGAATTCGAGATACTTGTCAATGAATTGGAAAAATACAACCCGGAGTTGCTGCATAAACAATTTGTGATTGCCATCAGTAAATCGGATCTTTTGGACGATGAATTAATGGCAGCGATTGAAAAGGAATTACCCGATGATCTTCCCCACATTTTTATTTCGTCTGTGGCCAACAAGAACATTTCTGGACTCAAGGATCTTTTGTGGAAGGCTTTAAATGAAGAACAGCCCTCCCGCTGACGGTGCAAGGCCATAAGTAAATATCCCTATCTTCTGTTTTTTTGCTGCCGGGCTTATTGAGATGCGCGTTATCTTGCTTCAGGCACCATTCGTGTATGTTTGGAATATTTTTACTTAATTAAAGCAACTTCTTTTATTTGAAACCATTCTTAGTATTGACAATACAGAAAAACTTTCATTATAACAATATCACATATCAATTGCAAAAATTAGAGTACGTTTGTCACACTTACAAATCACACAAATCATGAGAAAACTATTCATTACAGGTATTTTCCTGTTCGTTCTTTTCTTTAAATCCTTTGCCGATGAGGGAATGTGGCTCCCTTTGCTCCTTGGCCAGCAGGTGTACAATGACATGGTAAAAAGAGGGCTGAAATTGACAAAGGATCAACTTTACAGTATTAACAAACCTTCTCTTAAGGATGCGATCGTCATTTTTGGCGGCGGCTGCACAGGAGAAATAGTGAGCCCTGAGGGGCTGGTCTTTACCAATCATCACTGTGGATACGAAGTGATCGCTTCGGCAAGTACGGTTGATCACAACTACCTGCTTAATGGTTTTTATTCAAAATCAAGAGGGGAAGAAATTCCTGCTGAAGGTTTAACTGTTCAGTTTCTTTTGCGGATCGATGATGTGACAAAGGAAGTGATGGACTCATTACAGGGATTAACAGGGATGGACAGGGCACAGCGACAGCAGAAAGTACTGGCAAGCATCAATAGCAGGCTTTCTGATACTGCGCAGAGCATTGAAGCAAGAGTGAGCTCTTTGTTCAAGGGCAACCAGTTTCTTGTTTTTACCTATCAGCGCTATAAAGATGTCAGGCTGGTTGTAGCTCCGCCAGAGAACATGGGCAAATTTGGGGGCGATACTGACAATTGGGAATGGCCGCGTCATACTATCGACTTCGCTGTTTTCCGTGTGTACTCAGATAAAAATGGCAAGCCGGCAAAATACTCGGAAGCAAATATTCCCTTCAAACCAAAATGGTTCCTGCCTATTTCTATAAAAGGAGTGAAAGAGGGTGACTATGCGATGATCTATGGTTATCCCGGTTCCACAAACCGTTATGAAACCTCATATGGTGTAAAACAAAAGATCGACATCAATAACCCGACATTGGTGAAGCTGCGCGACATGCGCCTGAAATATATGTTTGCTGAAATGAAAAAAGATCCTGCTACAAAATTGCAGTTAGCCTCCTCTTATGCGAGTATCGCTAACTACTGGAAATTTTTTGACGGGGAAAGCAAAGAACTTATCAAATACGATGTGTACGGTCAGAAGAAAAAAGCAGAAGACCAATTTGCAGCGTGGGCAAAAGGAAAGACTGAATACGAAAACATTTTTGCTGATTGGGCAAAGGCGTATGATGACTGGCGGCCTTATTCAAAGAACAGGGTGTATATGAATGAGGGGATCTACGGATCTCCGTTGATCATGTTTGCGGGAAGCCTGTTGCAGGTAGAAAAAGCGCTTGTAGGTACCGGTTCAACGGCAGCGGAGGCAAAGAAAGCGCTTGATATGGCTAACAGTTACAGGAAAGAATTCCTGGCGGAAGAAAACAAGATCTCCGATCAGAATATACTGGCAACGGTCACAAAAATGTATTATGAGGATATTCCCCAGGAGCAGCATCCTACCGGTTTTTACAACGATCTCAGGAATCAATACGGTGATCTGAAAGATGAGGCAACTTACAAGAAGTTTGCATCGGATGTTTTCAGTAAGACGATGATATTTGATGATACAAGGTGGAACGATTTTATCGCCCATCCCGATGCGAATAAACTTCAACAGGATCCCGCTTTTAATTTTGCCAGCACCTTCACCAAAAATTACAACAATAAGTATTCACCCTATTTTCAGCAATTCAATGCAAAGAATAATGATTTGGGAAGGCTGTATCTGAAAGGGATCATGCAAATGGATACGGTGAAGGCAAAGAAAATGTATCCTGATGCTACCTTCACGATGAGAGTAAGTTTTGGAACTGTAAAAAGCTACAATCCAAGAGACGCTGTTCATTACGATTATGTAACTACATCAAAAGGATTCCTGGAAAAATATATTCCCGATGATTATGAATTTGATATTCATCCCAAGGTTTTGGAAATGATGAAGAAAAAAGATTTCGGTCAGTATATCGATAAAGGAAAGAATGACCTGGTAGTGGCATTCATTACAAATAATGATATCACAGGGGGCAATTCTGGTTCGCCCGTGATAAATGCGAAAGGTGAGCTACTTGGACTCGCCTTTGACGGGAACTATGAAGCATTGAGTCACCAGATCGCTTATGATAAGGACCTGAACCGTACCATTTGCGTCGACATCCGCGCCGTGCTTTGGACGATCGATAAAGTCGGAGGAGATCAAAATGTTATCAAAGAGTTGAAGATCGTGAAATAAACTACTGAAAAATTTGTAAAAGCGTTGGGAGAGTTCTCAACGCTTTTTAATTTGTGGACAATTGCCACTGCTATGAGAACACTTCTGTTTCTTTTGAGAATTGAAAAATATATGGCGGCGCCATCTCAGCGAGAAATTGTACTTTGTTATGGGCGACAATCGCCATTGGGGCCAGGATTCACGATTTATAGGATTTATTTCACAATCAAAAATGTACGGAATTGTCATTGAATAAAAATATCCTGAGTCTTCTCCTTTTATTCATACCGGGAATTATATTTTCCCAGGTCCAGATCAGTGGGTCAACAGACCTCATGGTACTGCGAAGCTTTAAAGAAGATCAGCACTTCTGGGCCGTTGGCCAGAATATAATGGCGGACTGGCATTTTACCAACAAGGGAGGTGCTTATGTATCGTTGAGCTATTCTTCCTACGGAAAATTTACAAACCAATTATCTGCTACTGCAAAGTCTGCTACTACTTCACCCCAACAAATTGACTTTACCAATAACGCGGAACTTCGCTTAAAACAAATTTCGCTTGGCTTCAAACATTATTTCGTCGGCAGTACTAATGCAGAAGGTGGGTGGAATTTGTACAGCATCACAGGGTTTGGGCTGATATTTGGCACTGCGCGAAACAATTATTCCGCGACCGTTGATACATCTTTATATAATGCTCCCGAACAACCGGTGAACGGCACCGGCCATTTCAAAAGGCTTACCCTCGACCTGGGCCTGGGGTGGGAGGTTCCTTTGAACGCAGATATTTATATATATGCAATGGGGAAAGTTTGGGTACCAACATCTGATTATCCAAGCAAATATCTTTTTGTAAATGATAATGCGCCCCTGGTCGGCATGCTGGGTTTAGGAGTAAGAATACTTTTTTAATATTTGAAAAAATGATGAAGAAAAAACAACTGCCAATTAAAACTGTCGGTATATATAAACTGATCATTCCGTTAAAAGAACCTTTTATTATTTCCCTCGGTGCCGAATATGATGCGCAGAGTATTATCGTGGTCATCAAAACAGATGAATATACTGGTTATGGAGAATGCAGCCCCTACATGCATATCAATGGTGAGAGCATTGATACTTGTTTTGTGGTGGGTCAATATTTCGCTAAAGCCTTAAAGGGGCAAAATGCATTGAACATAAAAAATTGCATCCAGGCAATGGACAAGGTCATCTATGGCAATAGCAGTATCAAAAGTGCATTCGACATGGCTCTTTATGATATTGCATCGCAACATGCAGGACTTCCGTTGTATAAATTTTTAGGAGGAAAAAACAATAAGACCATTGCCACAGATTATACGGTAAGTCTTGACGCGCCAAAAAAAATGGCGGAGGATGCCGCAAAATACAAGCAACAGGGCTTCCCTGTCATTAAAGTAAAACTTGGTGATAACAAGGATAATGACGTCGAAAGGATCCATCTTATCCGCGAAGCTATCGGCTACGAGCTCCCTCTCCGCATTGACGCCAACCAGGGTTGGGATATAAAAACAGCTATTCCCGTTTTAAAAGAATTAGAACAATACAACATTCAGTACTGCGAAGAGCCCATTCCACGATGGGATTTTATGCGTCTTCGAAAAGTAAAAAAGAAAAGCCCGATACCCATCATGGCTGATGAAAGTTGTTGTGATCATCATGATGCAAAAAGACTGATCGGGTTGAAAGCCTGTGATATGATCAATATAAAGCTGGGAAAGTCGGGTGGCATATACGATGCATTAAAAATCATTTCTCTCGCGGAGAAAGCGAAAATGAAAATGCAAATGGGAGGATTTACAGAATCAAGACTGGGAATGACAGCCTTTGCACATCTTTCACTTTGCAGTGACGACATCATGTACTATGATTTCGATACACCGCTGATGTTTGTTGAAGACCCGGTAAGCGGTGGAATGACTTATCTTGATAACGGAGTCGTAAAAGTTCCTGAAACACCCGGCCTGGGTACCTGGATAGAAGAGGATTATCTAGACAAGTTTGAGAAGATCGTTCTATGAATAACGCGGAAGAATATGAAAAATTAGATAACCCGGTTTGGCATTCCTTATCAGAAACACATAAGGATATTTCTATCAACTATGGTCACGTTAAGTTCTATGATCCCGCCTACTGTCCGTTTGGAGGGTTCATCGAAAACAATAACGTTTCATTGCAAATAGAAGAGTATTCAAAATTGATAAACAATTTTTTTGTCGTCGGTGAAAAGCCACTCTTCTCAAAAAAGATCTCGCTAAATAACGAGCTTATTTGCCTGCAAATGGTCCTGGATAAAAGAATAGAATCAAATATCGAAGAAAAGGTTATAAAACTGGATGATGCCTCGGCAGATGCATTGTCAAGCCTGGTGAATGAGGTGCAACCTGGTTATTTCAAAAAGAAAACAAACCTAATGGGGGACTATTTTGGCATCATGAAAGAAGGAAAACTGGTGGCCGTCACCGGGGAGCGAATGAAGATGAATGCCTCTTTCCAGCACATTGGGATCCTAAGCTTAGAATTCCACGTGGACAAGTTGTCGCG
>JADMIO010789671.1_pt1 | contig 97247 bp, 91 predicted proteins | sample 8958161 | NCBI WGS metagenome assembly JADMIO01 (sample SAMN16585339, study PRJNA669376) | soil metagenome | isolation source: Crop rotation soil | place: USA: Cullars Rotation, Alabama | collected 2011
GCGACAACTTGTCCACGTGGAATTCTAAGCTTAGGATCCCAATGTGCTGGAAAGAGTTCACGGAATGCGTTCGAAGTACGCTCGCGACGCCAACGCCAGTCGCTGACACCACGGCCGCAACCACAGCGCCAGCTGCGCTACCGCCGCGAGCATCGGCGACCGAGCCAGCGCCTGCCATCACTTCACCTGCCCCTCCGAGCGCTCCCGCCACTTCAGTGGCGACGCAACAGATATCGGTTCGACCTGTGAGCATCGTGCCTGTGATCCTGCGCGCGCTCCGCGACTATCTCATCGGATTGCTCGCACGGTTGGTTCGCCGACGACCACGCGGAACGCATTAAAGCACCCGAACCTGTGACGCGACGTTGGCGTTCGCGTCGCGATTGACAGCGCGGTGTGCGCGATCGGTCAACACTCGCCCCAGAGCGCAACGTCGGGGGCTCGGCGGCCATCTGAGCTGATCAAGGGGCTCTGACCCCATTCCCGCCGTTGGATCAGCTCTCACGCCCTTCTCCCGCATCGATGCTGATTGCAGTTCCGGGGTTGATCACCTCGATCCTCCTGTTACAGGGAGGAGCGAGCTCGCAAGCGCAGGGCGGGCCACCTCCAACGGTGGAGGCCATCGCGGCCGATACCGGATCGATGCGACACGCAAACAGGCGAACGCCGCCGCTCGCCCGGGCAACACGGGCAATCGGGGCGCGCGGATCGATACGCGTTGACGGAAAGCTCGATGACGCGATCTGGGCCCAGGCGTCCCCGGTGACGGAGTTTACACAGTCGGTGCCTCACGAGGGTGACCCGGCCACCGAACGGACCGAGGTGCGCATCGCCTATGACGAAGGCGCCGTTTATATCGGCGCGCGGATGCTCGACTCGCAGCCAGGTGGTATCCGCGGCCAACTCGCTCGTCGCGACGCGGATACGGAATCCGATCGATTCGAGGTCGCGCTCGATTCCTATCACGACCACAACACGGCATTCGTGTTCAGCGTCAACCCGAGCGGCGTGAAGACCGATCGGGTCGCCGGCAACGACGGCTCCTCATCCGACAATGGGTGGGACCCAGTGTGGGACGTTGCGACGCGACTGGATTCAGCGGGATGGGTGGCGGAGTTTCGAATTCCACTCTCACAGCTCCGCTACTCGACCGCGAGATCTCAGGTCTGGGGCATCAACTTCCTGCGACGCATTCACCGAAAAGCCGAGACGGACGTGTTTGCGTACTCGCGACCAACGGATCGCGGCTACACGTCGTTCTTCGCCCATCTCGTTGGGATCGAGAATCTGCCGCACGCGCGCCGACTCGAGCTGTTGCCGTATGCGACGATGCGTCAGGAGCACATCGATCCTGGCGGCTCGGGGAATCCATTCAACGATGGATCGCGGCATGTCGGGAACGTCGGGATCGATGCGAAGTACGGCGTGACGTCATCGCTCACGCTCGATGCGACGATCAATCCGGATTTCGGTCAGGTCGATGCCGACCCCGCGTTCGTGAACCTCACGGCGTTCGAGCAGTTCCTGAACGAGCGGCGACCGTTCTTCGTGGAAGGTGCGGACATCTTCAACAACTTCAACTCGAACAATCAGCTCTTCTACTCGCGCCGGATTGGACGTCCGCCACAGGGCTCGGCGAACGATCGCGATGGGTTCGTCGATCAGCCCGACCACGCGACGATTGTGGGCGCGGGCAAGCTGTCGGGGCGCGCCGGACCGTGGTCGTTAGGCATTCTGGAGGCGACGACGTCGCGCGAGTACGCGACCGTCGATTCTGCCGGCCTCAGATTTCGCGACGATGTCGAGCCACTCACGAACTACCTGGTCGCGCGCGGTCAGCGCGACTGGAGGAGTGGTGCTGACCGGCTTGGCTTCATCGGAACGGCGGTGAATCGGAGCATCACGGCATCGGCTCTGGAATTCCTGCGTCGGTCCGCCTACGTCGGCGGGATGGACTTCGGCCATCGGTTCGCTGGCAACGTCTACAACCTGTCCGGTTCGATCGTTGGGTCGCGTATCAGCGGCGACTCTACGGCCATGCAGATCGCGCAGCTCTCGTCCGCCCGGTACTTCCAGCGTCCCGACGCGAAGACGGATCGTTACGACCCTAACGCGACGTCGATGAGCGGCTGGAGCGGATTCCTCAATCTCGGCAAGGAAGCCGGCGACGTGCAGTTCGGTCTGAACGCCTTGGCGACGTCACCGGGATTCGAATCGAACGACGCCGGGTTCGGACGAGCGCTGACGACATTGGCTATTCGGCGTTCATTAACCGACGGTGGTCGAAGCCGGGCAAGCTGTTCCGGTTCGCATTTGCCGGGAACAACGTGCAGTACCTGGAGAACTTCGATCATGTGAAGAACACGCTTGCCTACAATCTGAATCTCTTTGGGACGTTCCTGAACTACTGGAATGCGGATGCGCATTTCACGACGGGCCAGCGCGTGCTGTCGGACAACCTAACGAGAGGCGGGCCACTCGCGGACGTGCCGGCGTTCTGGAACGTCAGCGGCGGAGTTGGATCGGACACGCGTCGACGCGTCTCTGCCTACAACGGGTTCTCCTATTCGCACAACGAGCTGGATGGCTGGGGGCTCGACTGGTTTGCGACCGTCGATTTCCGCCCAACCACCGCAACGACCGTGTCGATTCAACCGGCGTACAACGCCTCGAACAACATCCTCCAGTATGTGCAATCCCAGGACGACGCGACTGCCACCGCCACGTTCGGGCGGCAGTACATCATGTCCGAGGTGGAGCAACACAGCCTCGACCTCACGACGCGATTGAACATCACGTTCAAGCCTAACGTATCGTTGCAGCTCTACGCGCAGCCGTTCATCGCCACGGCTGATTACCATGAGTTGAAGGAGCTCGCGCGGTCGAGATCGCTGGATTACGCGGTCTATGGGAGGACTGTCGCCTCGACGCTCGACTGCTTCAATGCGAAGGACCAGGCCATCGACTGCGCGCGGCAGACGGACATCGCGTATTACGTCGGCGACGCGGATGGGTCTGGTCCGCGTCGAAGCGTGCGCATCGACAACCGGGACTTCGATGCCCGCTCGCTCAACGGCAACGCTGTTTTGCGGTGGGAGTATCGACCAGGCTCGACCATGTTCTTCGTTTGGAGTACGAACTGCGGCGCCGGCACAGGTGACCCGAGCTTCCGCGCGCGAGACGCAGTACGGCGTCTCTGCGCTGGCCCGACGAACAACGTCATCGCCATCAAAGCGAATTACTGGCTCGCGTTCTAACGGCCGCGCTCGGCTCGCACAAAGACTGTTGCGTGTGTGATGCAGATCACTATCTTTGCGCGGCCGTATCCTACCAAAGATCACCCCCCGCGACCGTTTTATCGCTTTTAGACGCTCGCGACCGAAAGCGCCGCGCCTGTCACGACGCTCCGTTCGCGTACGCGGTCTCGAGTTCGCCGTCTATCTCTCGCCTGAGATACACGGTGCCGTTCCGCTTGTCTGCGTGAACGGCGGGTTGTTGTTCGACCATCACCTGCTCTGGCCCGCACTCGCCCCGCTCGCGGAGCGACGTCAGCTCGTGTTGTACGACCAGCGTGGGCGCGGCGCATCGCAGATCCCGCCTGCGGCTCATGCCGCGCGCATCGAACACGATGCCGGCGACCTGCCTGCGATTCGGCAGGCGTTAGGGCTTTCCCGGTGGGACGTCCTTGGTCACTCGTGGGGTGGCGGCCTCGCGATGCTCGCGACCGAACGCGATCAGTCTGCCGTGCGTCGGCTCGTGCTCGTGGACAGCGTTGGTCCGGTCGGTAACTGGCAGAACAATCTGTTGAGAGATGCGCTGCCACGACTTGCCAGCGGGGATCGTGCGATCCTGGAGCACATCGACCAACAGGCGCTGCTGGCGCCCGACCCGGGCGTTCACAGCGCGTATTCCCGCGCGATGTACTCCGCATGGTTTGCGGACCAGTCATTGGCGGCGATGTTCTCGCCGCCGCGGTCCGAGAGTCGGACCGGTGCAGCCGTCGCCGCTCGTCTTCGCGGCGATGGGTACGACTGGACCACGCTCCTGAGTGCCGTTTCCGTCCCCACGCTCGTCATTCACGGAGAGCGAGATCTGTTACCCGTCAGCGTCGCGCGTGAGATCGTTGCGACGCTCGGGCATGCGCGTCTCGAAATCATCCCCGATGCGGGCCACATGCCGTTCTGGGAGTCACCCGAGTTGTTCTTCACCCTCATCGAGTCGTTTCTCACGGCTCCCGCGGCCTAACCACGAGTCATGCGTCGCCTCGAACTGGTGTTCGGCGCCATTGTCACCGCACTCGCAATCTTCGTTGCGGTGGAGGCCCGTGGTGCGCGCGTCTACTCACAGTACCTGGGCGGCGCGGTGTCCGCGCCCCTTGCGAGCAGCGGCAGCGAAACGCGTCGCAGCCGGCCAGCCGATGCGCCCGTCAGGGAAGAGATTCGATCGCCGCGCGACAACGAGGAGATTCGGCGCAAACTGCGCGAGGGCTCGCCTGGTACGTACGTCAATGAGCTCTTGATGCTGCGCGACTCCTCGCTTGCTCGCTGGCCGGATCGCCGCACGCGCCCGCTTCGCGTCTGGGTTCAGCCCGACGCTCCCATCGCAGACTTCGGGGTCACGTTCCCCGACATCGTCCGCACGGCATTCGATGAGTGGGCCACGACCGGCATTCCGCTCTCGTTCACGTTCGTCAACGACTCCGCGAAAGCCGACGTGCACGTGACGTGGATCGATCGCTTCGATGAGCAGATCAGCGGCAAGACGCTCTGGGCGCACGACGATGATTGGTGGATCGTCGAAGCGAACATCGTCCTCGCGATTCATCATCGCGGCGGCGAGCCGCTCGACAGCTCAGCGGTTCGGGCGATTGCGCTGCACGAGGTCGGACACCTGATCGGTCTCGATCACACGACGGACGCAGCGAACATCATGACGCCGAAAGTTCGCGTGAAGGAGCTGTCCGACGCCGATCGCGCGACGGCTCGGCTGTTGTATGCCCTCCCCCCGGGACGCGTTAAGTAGTCAGAAGAGTGATTACTAACCACTGTTACTGAATACTGTTCACTCAAAAACCGAGCGTCCCGACCAGAGAAAGCTGCCCTCTCAGGTCGGGACGCTCAGTGTTCAGTAAAGAGTATTCGGTGAGAGTCATCAGTTCTTAGTCAGTTCCAGATGGCATTGGTTCTGCCCTAACGGGCAGCGTGCTCGAACTCGACCATTTCGATGTCGCCATCGTCGGCGGCGGACCGGCCGGCCTAACGGCAGCGCTCTGGCTCGGTCGATATCTCCATCGCGTGGTGGTGATCGACTCGGGTGACCCTCGCAACTGGGAGACTCGCGGCGTCAACGGATTCCCGGGGCACCCGGGGATCAGGCCTGCCGAATTGCGCGGTAAGACGCGCGATGAATGTCGCGAGTATGGGGTAGCGCTCATCGATGGCTTCGTTGTCCGGGTACGTCAGCTCGATGATGACTTCGAGCTGCAATTCGACCCGATGCCTGCAACCAAAGCGCGCGAAGACGTTCGTGGATCGGGAGCGCCGCGCTCACCGTCGGATAACGCGCCGCGCCCGGAAACGCGAGCGCTTCGCGCACGGCGACTCCTGCTCGCATTCGGTTTGCGCGACGAGTGGCCAAAGATCCGCGGCCTGCGACAGGTGTACGGCAGTGCCGCGCACGTGTGTCCCGACTGCGATGGCTACGACACGCGCGACAAGAAAGTCGTGGTGCTCGCGTCCGGCAGAAAGGCGGCCGGGATGGCGCTCAACCTAACGACGTGGACGCGCGACATCGTGATCTGCACGAACGGACAACCGCCCGACCTCGACATCGAGCAATGTGACAAGCTCGACGCGCTGAACATTCCGGTGTTGTCCGCGCGGATCGAGCAGGTCGTACCGCAGGGCGACCGCATTTACTCCCTGGAGCTCGAGGGCGGGATGCACCTCGATTGCGATCACCTGTTCTTCGCGCTGTCACAGCGTCCAGCGGACGACCTCGGTGCGCAACTCGATTGCGATCGCGACGACGATGGGCAGATCGTCGTCGACGAGCATCAGCACACGTCGGTCCGGCACGTATGGGCCGCGGGTGACATCACACCCGGGCCCCAGCTTGCGATCGTCGCGGCAGCGCGAGGCGCCGTGGCCGCGCTCTCGATTCACAAGAGCCTCGTGCCTAACGCACGAAAGCTCGTGCCGCTTACCAGCGCAGCGTCAGCGGCTGTTCCTTCTTCTTCCGGATGATTCGGAGTCGAAGCTCATTGCCGTCCGCCGCTTCGAGCGCGCGTTGGATGGAGAGCGGTGACGTGACGGCGCCGCGTCCGGCGGAAATGATGATGTCGCCGCCCTTGAGCCCCGACGCGTAGGCCGGCGACCCTCGCGCGACATCGAGCACGAGCACACCGCTCTTCACGCCGAACGTCTCGCGCAGGTCGGAATTCGTCCGCACGATCGTGGCGCCCGCGATGACCATTGGCGCTGCCGACGAACCCGAGAAGACGAAGACACCACGCGGCCCCGCTTCGGCAACCGCGGGCGCCGGTAGCGGCACGTTCGGCACGAGCGCAGGTGGAATCGCGACCGTCACCGGTGCGTTCGGCGCGGTCGACGCAACGGCGCCTGGCTCCGCCGGTCGAAGCACCCGCACTCGTTGCCCCGGCACGCTGATCGAGACGCTACCTTGCGGGCCGCTGCGCACGATCGCGCCGCTCAACGGCAGCTGGCCGATCGAGATCGGATCCCCGAACGCGGCCATGATGCGCGCGTCGAGGAACGGACACCCGTTGTCGAGTGAGGGCGGACGCTGCGTGATGAGCAGCGTGACATCGCGCGTATCACCGTCGCGCCTAACGCGAATCGGCAGCCGGTTGCCAGGCCGCAGCAGCTGATTGAACACGATGTCCCGCCCCACGACCGCTTGCCGATTGATCAGGATGATCTCGTCACCCTTTTCCACACCGGCCAGCTCCGCCGGCGATCCAGGCTCCACGGTTTCGACCGTTGGATTCTCCGCGAATCGAAAGATCTCGGTTCCCGAGGCCGCTGCGTCAGCGCGCATCGTGGCCGAGAACGTGATGCCCATGTACCCATCGGGCTTTGCGTTGCGGTCGCATAACGAGGCGAGCCGCGAGCGCAGGCCCTGGGACTGTTGCGTCGCCTGCTCCAGTTGCTGACGCAGCCGCTGCGTCGCCAACTTGACCTGCGCGCGATCCTGATCCGTTCTGTTCGACAGCATCTCGGCGAGTGCCTGGCGAACCTGCGCTTGCAACTGACTCGCGATCAGCAACTGCGCAGCAATCCGCTCGATGTCGCCCTCGAGACTTCCGCTTCGCGCCCGCAATGAATCCTGGATGGACGCCGCGCGCGCTTCCACCGACGCACGACGCTCCGGCTGCTGCGCGGGCGCGAGTGACGCGAGGGAAGTGGAGAGTCCTATCAGGAACGTGAGTGAGCGCATGAACGGAGTAGTGAACCTGCTAGCCATCTGCCAAATGATCATGTGGCCGAGCCACAACTGGTTGAAATGGGTACATCAGAAGCGCGTCAGGCGCTTCCCTGGCGTGAGCACGCTCCCGAGTTGACGCAACGTCACTTCACGCGCGCCGAGCGTCGAGAGGTAGTACTGATTGAGCACGGGATCGGTTGGCGCGGACGCGAGCGCAAGGCGCGACGTCTCCGCCATCTCGTCCAGTGCCGCGAGCCGAGTGCGGAATACGTCGCCCGCTTCGGGCGACTGCACGTGGAGTCGTGCGCCGCAATGAACGCCACGGCACGATCGTAATTCCGCTGCGATGATTCGAGCGTTGCCAACGCGTCCTCGACCGACGAGAACGGCGAGTTCTGATCGAGGTACTTCTCGAGCGGGCTCGGAAGCGATGGTTCGCCGACGACGCGCTTGGCCAGGTCAGCGACCTCGGTTCGTGTCGGCACCGCCGGCGCATGCGCGCTCATCCTGCCTAACGCGCCGAAGCCGACGGCGAACACGAGGCCGGCCGCCACGCGAAGGCCGGCGAGCCAGAGGCGACGGTGTGGTCGCGCCGCAATCGGGACGACGCTCGTCTCGATGGTCACCGGCGTGATGACGTCGTCGGAGATGATCCGTTCCTCGCGCAGCTTGGCAGACAACGTCGCCCATTCCGTCAGCGGTGCAGCCGTGCGATCGCGTGAATCGACCGCCAGCGACAACAGGCGCTGGTGTGCACTCCGCTCGCTCGCGCAGATCGCGCAGGCGGCGAGGTGCTCCGCTTCGGCGATAGTCGGTTCGCCGTCCGCTAGCTCGGCGAGGCGCTCAGAAGACAGGTGCAACATGCTCGGGATCCGTGTCCGGCCTGAGTCCATCCACCACGTGCGCAAGCAGCCGGCGAAGCTTTGCGCGCGCCTTGAACAACTGGGATTTCGAGCCACCTGGCGTGATGCCAAGCTCTCGAGCGATTTCTTCGTGCGTGTAGCCTTCCACGTCATGCATCATGAACACCGTTCTGGCTCCGGGCGAAAGCCGGTTTGCTGCTTCTTCTATGCTGGCGGCGAGCAGGGCCCGCTCGCTGTCGTGTTCCACGGCAACCGTATCGTCTTCCATGTCCGCTTCGGACTTGGCGATCCGCCGCGTGCGTCGTAGCGCGTTCAGCGTGCGATTGACCGCAATCCGATGGGCCCACGTGCCGAATTGAGACTCGCCGCGATACGACGGCAGTGCTCGGAAGATCTGAATCCACACTTCCTGGGCGATATCGGCGGCGAGATCGGGGTCGCCGACAAGACGCCGGATGACGGCGTCGATGTGCGGCGAGTGCTGCGACCAGAGGCCGTGCAGCGCCCGCTCATCGCCCTCGATGGCGCGTTGAATGAGGACCTGATCCATTCCCATGGGATTCTGCTCTTTTGGTCACGCCAGGAGCAAAGTGGGTTTACCGAAAGAGCGCGACAGCTGGAAGCTGAGCGTTCAGGCCTCCGCCACGGAACTTTATGCCCGAAAACAACTTGTGACGTACGTCACAAAAACCAGTGAAATCCGGTGACCAGCCGAGCCATTATTTCGTCTTGACAGAAGTAGCGTCGTCCATAACAGTAGACCATGTAAGTCGCGTCGTCTACGGAACTTCCCAACGGCGCGGGCAGTATGTGAGCGGTGAGAACGGCGAGTCGTGCTCTTCGAGCTATGATTCCGCCGCCAATCACGCTCTTTTGTCGTTGAGGCCGGCCGATACTTGCTCAAGCCGGTTTGTTTGTTCGCCGTACCCTGGCGTTCGCTGATCGCCTACCAGGTCGTTTTCGCTCGGAGCTCACGTGGTTCGTATCTTCCTCGGCGCGTACGTCGCGCTGGCTGTGTCTGATGGTCTGCCGGTCAGCACGCCCAAGTCGGTCGGCATGTCTGCCGCCCGACTCGCGACGATTGACCGCATCGTCACGCGCGGCATCAATGCAGGAGGATACCCCGGCGCTTCGGTCGTCATTGGCCGCAATGGCTACGCAGTGTTCCAGAAGGGCTACGGGAAGCTCGGTTGGACCGCCAGCAGCGCTCGTGTCACTGCCGATCGCTCCATCTATGATCTCGCGTCGTTGACCAAGGTTGTCGGTACCACGACTGCCGCGATGGTCCTGTACGATCAGGGCCGCCTCGATCTCGACTCGCCGGTGTCCACGTACCTACCCGCGTTCTCCGGCGGGTGGAAAGACTCGGTCACCATTCGCCATCTGCTCACGCATCGCTCTGGTCTTCCGGCCGGCCGCGATCTCTGGCGCATCGCGCGCACGCCTGATGAGGCGCGCGCCGCTGTGCTTTCGACAAACCTCGAGTGCAAGCCGGGTCAGTGTTACATCTACTCCGACCTCGGCGCTGACGTGCTGGGCTTCGTGGTCGAAGCCGTGGCCGGTGAGTCGCTCGATGTGTTCCTGCACGACCGGGTGTTCGAGCCCCTCGGAATGAATGACACGTTCTTCCGGCCGGCTGATTCCCTCACGTATCGCATCGCGCCAACCGAGATCGCCCCGCCGCGCGGGTATCCGCTGCAGGGCGAGGTGCATGACGAGAATGCGTATGCGTTAGGCGGCGTTGCCGGCCATGCCGGCTTGTTCAGCACCGCCGCGGATCTTTCGATCTTCGCGCAAATGATGCTGAACGGCGGGTCGTACAACGGCGTTCGCATTCTGAGTGACACCACGGTCGCGCTGTTCACACACCGCGCCGCCGGCACCCGCGCACTCGGCTGGGATACGGCCGACGGTGACGGCGGATCCGGTAAGTTCCTCGACTCGCGTGCCTACGGGCACACTGGCTACACCGGCACGTCGATCTGGATCGACCCCGAGCGCCAGATGTTCGTGCTCCTGCTGACGAATCGCGTGCACGCTGCGCGCGCACGTCGCCCCGCCAAGGTGATCTCGGATGTTCGTGCCGATCTCGCCGATGCCGCGGTGGCGTCGGTGGTCGATAATCCGGACAACGTGATCGCGATGCCGCGGACGTTCCGCGCCGACAAGGCCGCGGGCTGGAATCGTCCGGTTCGCACGGCTCGTCGCTCGAAGAGTCACTCCACGCGGTCCGCCAAGGCGTCGTCCACGAGTTCAGCCTCCAAGAGTTCGGCCTCCAAGAGCTCGGGCTCCAAGAGCTCGGGCTCCAAGTCTACGGCCAAGAAGCCGTCTGCCAGCGCGTCGAAGTCTTCTGCAAAATCATCGAGCGCAAAGAGCTCGGCCTCGCGCACCTCGTCTCAAAAGCCGACGCCGTCCAAGTCGTCAAAGAAAGCCAGCTGAGCCCGAGCGCCCGCGGGCGCTCGAACTTGCCCGGACCTGCGCGCACGGTCGATCTTTCCATCGAGCAGTGAACGCGTCCCGCCGTCCGAGCCATCATGTCAGATCTTTCTTTCGACAGCCCAGTCCCTCGGCCTAACGTGCCCCAGGAGCCTTCACGTCCATCGCATGACCGCGAGCTGCCGGTAAGCGCGCCGGAAGACGAGCGCGGTCCGGTGAGGCATCATGCCGACGGTCCGACCGACGCCACGACGCCACGTGACGCGGTCGCACCGAACGCGGAGGCATCGGAAACGGCGGCGGGCGATGAAGCCGAGCCGCTCACGGAGGACGTCGTCAAGCTCGCACTCCGCCGCGTAAAAGATCCCGAGCTCAACCTCAACATCCTCGATCTCGGGCTCGTCTACGAAATTCGAGTCGAGGGCAACGACGTGGCGATCGACATGACGTTGACGTCCCCCGGCTGCCCATCCGGTCCGGAGATCATGACGGACGCGGAACGCCACCTGAAGGCGCTGCCCGGCGTGGGCAACGTATCAGTGAATCTCGTCTGGTCGCCGTTCTGGAGCCCGGACCGTATCGAGCCGCGCGTTCGGGCGTATCTGGGCTTCTAACGAGCACTCATCCCGAGCAACGCGGACGGATTGGGCGACGGCCGATCTCAGGGAGTCGGTCGAATACGGGTCTCAGCCGACTCCACCCCAGTCCTGCCGATCGCAGTCACAACGATCAGGTCCGGTCGCGCCGACGCATCGGCTGCGGCGAACGAATGCTCGCGCACGGAGCTCGGCACGATGCTCGTCGTCCACGTGTCGCCGAATCGTGATCGGACGACCCACAGCCTAACGGGCGTGCTCCCGACAGGCGCGATCTGAACCGTCGTACGGCCGGACAGCGTATCCACCTGCGCGCGAGCGCGCGGAGCGCTCGGCGGCTTGTTGTCGAGCCAAGGGGAAGCCGGAACCAGCGCCGGGATCGCGTACGGCCCCGCGACGAGGCGGTTGACCAGACTATCCCGATTCTGCATGAACACGTTCATCGTGAAATGCAGATTGCCACTTGCGCCAGAATCCGCGCGCGTTAGGCGCACCTGCTCGAGCAGCTCGGACGCCGGCCAGTTCGCGCCTTCGCCCATCACGCGGCTCGTGTAATTCCCCACCCACAGGTGGCGGCCGAACGTGTTCTGCTCGGCCCACCAGTGGAGTAGCTCGTCATAGCGCTGCTGTGGCGCGCTCGAGCGCCAGTAGAGCTGCGGCGTGAAATAGTCGGCCCAGCCACGCTGGAGCCACTTTCGCGAGTCGGCGTAGAGCTCCGAGTACGCGTCGAGACCACGGACCGAGGTTGGATTCCCCGGCCGCCAGATTCCGAACGGGCTGATCCCGAACTTCACCCATGGCTTCTCTTCCTTCACCGCCTTGTACAACTGCTCGATGAGCAAGTCGACGTTGCGGCGTCGCCAATCATCGCGGGCGAGCGTCCCGCCACCCCGACGATACGCGCGCCAGGTGCGATCATCCGGGAACGGAATAGGACGGCCGCGCCGGGTGTGCTCGACGTACGGATAGAAGTAGTCGTCGATGTGGATGCCATCGACATCGTAGCGCCTAACGATGTCGCGCACGACGCTCGTCGTGTAGGCGCGAACCTCGCTACTTCCAGGGTCCAGCCACAGGTACGGCCCATACTTCACGACGAGATCGGGCCGGCGGCGAGCGATGTGCTTCGCGCTGATGGGCGACTTGTCCGCCGGGAAATGCGCGCGATACGGATTGATCCACGCATGCAGCTCGAGCCCACGGGCATGTGCCTCGTCGATGGCAAACGCGAGTGGGTCATAGAACGGCTCCGGCGCCTTCCCCATGGCACCAGTGAGGAACGCCGACCAGGGCTCTTTCTGTGACGCGTACAGCGCATCAGCCGACGGTCGAACCTGCAGAACAACGGCGTTCAAGTTCGTTGCGGCCGCGCGATCGAGAATGGCGATCAGCTCTGCCTTCTGCTGGGCGACTGGGAGTCCCGGCCGCGACGGCCAGTCCATGTTCCCGACCGTCGTGACCCACACGCCGCGAAACTCCCGCGCAACCGGCGGGGCAATGGCGGACGGGTCTACGACATCATTGTCCGCGACGGCCCGGGCGAGGGCCGGAGTGGAATCGCGCGTCTGACCCGATGCGGTGCCGGCCCAGGCGACGAGCGCGCAACTCGCGAGCGTCGCAACCCGAGCCAAGCGATATCGGCGAGAAAAACCGTTCAAATCGTGCTGCCTGTCGATGCTTACTGCTTGTATGGCGAATCGTCCCGATTTGTGCCGCTCGGGCTATCGGTGGCCGCCGGTTTCTTCGTCTCTCGGGTAGACGACGGGGCCTCCAAGGCGCTAACAAACTCGTTGCCAAGCTGTTCGATCTGCCATCGCCTGAGTTCCGGGATCTCGGCGAGCTGCTCGACCGACTTTGGTCGCTTGCGCGCAACCGCCTCGAGCCGCTCGCGAGGACACAGCACGCCGGGATCGAGATCCAACCTGGACGCCGCCGCGTCGCGAACTGTCTTGAGCCGAGCGACGACGTCGTCGAAATCCGGATCGCGTTCCCAGCGCTGCGCTTTCGGAAATCGAGGGAGTTGAGCGTCCGGAACCGTCACGCCTCGCTCGACCGCCGCGAGAATCTCCGACGCTCGCGACTCCAGAATCCCACGGGGCATTCCCTTCACTGTCGCGAGCTGTGTGCGGGCAGTTGGTGCGAGGCGCGCGATCTCCAGCAGCGTTTCATTGCTCACGACCCTGAACGTGGCGCGATCCACGCCGCGCGCGACTTGGTCGCGCCAGATCACGAGCTCCCGCAGAAGCGCGAGCTGCCGGCGCGTAAGGTCGCGCGCACCCTTCACACGCAGAAATGCTTGCCCCGCGTCCTCGGCCTCCCAACGCGTGCCCTCGAGCCGCGCGAATTCCTCTGCCGCCCACGCGGATCGGCCGAGCTTCGCAAGCTCGTTCCCGAGGCGCTCGCGCAGGTCGAGCAGGTATTCCGTGTCCTGAGCGGCGTACTCCAGCATGCCTGGCGTGAGCGGACGCATCGACCAGTCGGCTCGCTGGTGCTTCTTGTCGAGCTTGAGCCCGAAGAATTTGTCGAGTAAGGCCGCAAGCCCAAATGCACGAATGCCGAGGAGCTGAGCGGCGATCCGCGTGTCGAAGATGTTCGTGACGCGCCAGCCGTAGTCCTGGTGCAGGAGACGCAGGTCGTAGTCGGCGTCATGGAACACGACTTCGACCTCTCGCGACTCGAGCAGCGCTCCCAGGCCCGACGGAACCCCAATCGTGAGTGGGTCCAGAATGGCGCTCGCTTCACGCGTCGTGATCTGCAGCAGATAGATCCGATCGATGAAGCGATGAAAGCTGGCTCCCTCGGTATCGAGCGCGATCGCGCGGGTGTTCGCAATCCGAGCGATGAATCGATCCACCGCGTCTTTTCCGTCCAGATAAAGCGGAGGTTTTTGGTCTCGGACGGTCACGCGAGGGATCGAGAATCGGGAGTTTGAGGATCAGCAAACAGGTTGGCCGAGCGACCATCGTGCAGGAAACGAGGCAGGCATATTCCCGACGAGTGGTAGCTCGGGTAATCTAGCACGCGGCTGGATGGGGCACCGCGCTTGCTCGAATCCGATTCAGAGCTTGCGGCATCGTTTCGATTCTCGTTCCCGATTCCCAACATTCAGATGGCGCACGAGCCGCACGCAACTCCACCGCACCCCACTCCGAGCAATCCGATCAGCAGCGTGACCGCGGAGATGTCCACGACCGGGACTCATCCGCGAGAGCGACGACATCGGCAGATCGGCTGGAGAACTGCCGACGTCATGCGTGCGGCTGCGGCGGTCATCGGGATGTATCTCGCGATCCAACTCATCTGGCTCGCGCAGACGGTCTTTCTCACCGCGTTTCTCGGGGTGCTCTTTGGCCTTGCGGTCTCCGCCGGCGTCGATTGGGTCCAGCCGAAGATACGTCTGCCTCGTGGGGTGATTGCCGCGATCATTGTGCTGGGGTCGGCGGGGGCTGTCGTAACGTTCTTCGTCGTGTCGGGGCCGGTCCTGGCAACTCAGTCGCGCGAGCTTCAGACGAAGCTCCCTGAGGCGATCGACAAGATCGATGCGTGGGTCCAGAAGCGCCAAGGCGGCTTCCTCGGCTCGCTCATCAGCGGGAAAGCGGGGTCCTCTTCCACTGCGCCCTCGCCGCCCGCTCTTCCACCAACGCCGCCAACAACACGACAACCGGGCACCGTCCCTCGTGCAACGGCTAGCGACACAACGGCTCTCGGCGCTGGGGTTGCCGGCGGAGCGCAGACGACTGCGCCACCTCAGACGCTTCGCCAGCGGATCCTAACGCAACTGGCGGGGTTGAGCCGCTACCTGTTCGGGTTCCTGTCATCGACGATTTCGGTGGTGGCGGGACTGGTGTTGATTCTCGTGCTGTCGATCTATATCGGCGCGGACCCCGACACCTATCACGACGGCCTCATGGTCCTCTTCCCGCGTCCGTGGCGAAAGCGGGCGGGTGAGGTGCTCAGCGCGATATCGGTGGCGCTCCGGAAATGGCTCGTCACGCAGCTGATCGCGATGGTGGTGATCGGCGTCGTGTCGACGATCGTGCTGCTCATCCTCGGCGTGAATGCCGCTGTCCCGTTAGGCGTGATAGCGGGGCTCCTCGAGTTCGTGCCGACTGTCGGGCCGATCATGAGCGCGTTGCCGGCTGTTGCGATGGGATTCGTCGACTCGCCGGAGAAGGCGCTGGCGGTCATCATCGCGTACATCGCGATTCAGCAGATGGAGAACTATCTGCTGATTCCGTTCCTCATGCGCGAGGGCGTCGATCTGCCACCGGCGTTGACGATCATCGCGCAGGCGCTGATGGCCCTCATCTTCGGCTTCCTCGGGCTGTTGTGCGCCGTGCCGTTGCTGGCCGCGACGATGGTCGCGGTGAAGATGCTGTACGTGCAGGACGTCGTCGGGGAGCCGGTGGAGGTCTTCGAGGAACTCGACGATGATTGACTCCGGGCCGCACAGGCCCGGAGCAACTGCCACACCTTCGAGCTCGCCGATCACGCGCGACGATCCGATCCCGCTCGTCCGCCGGTTTCCAGCGCTCGCGGCGATTCCGCGGGCGCGCCTTGGGCGCTTTCCAACACCGGTGGAGAAGCTCGAGGGATTCCGCGACGTCGAGTCGCTGTGGGTGAAGCACGAGGACCTGTCGTCGGACGCGTTAGGCGGCAACAAGGTTCGATCGCTGGAGTTCCTGCTCGGGCGTGTCGTGGCCGGCGACACCGTGCTCACGCTCGGCGGCGTTGGCTCGACGCACATCCTGGCGACGGCGGTGCACGCGAAGCGACTGGGGGCGGAGACGATGGCGGTGCGGTGGCGCCACGACATGCACCCGATGGCTCGCGAGGTCGCCGACCGCTCCGCTGCCGAGTGTGCCGAAACGATCACCACCGCGAACATCTTCCAGGCCATCATACCGCTGATCCGGCTTCGGCTGACACGTCGCGTTCACTACATCCCGTTAGGCGGCAGCACGCCGTTAGGCACGCTCGGGCACGTCAACGCGGCGCTCGAGCTGGCGGAGCAAGTCGATGCCGGCGTTCTGCCACCACCGGTGAGGGTCGTCGTGCCGCTCGGTAGCGGAGGCACGGCGGCTGGCCTCGCGCTGGGATTCGCGATCGCCGGGATGGACACCACCGTGCTCGGCGCGCGCGTTGGCCCGAGAATCGGCGCCAACCGGTGGCGAGTGCTGCGCCTGGTCGAACAGACGCGTCGGCTGATCGGCCGATACGCGGGGCGAATGCCAGCGGGTGTCTCGGGCGATCGGGTGGTCGTGTCGCACGATCTGTATGCGGGCGCGTACGCGCGGCCGCATCCCACCGCGGAACACGCCGCTGTCCTCGTCGATGGGTTGCGTGGCTGGCGGCTCGACGCGACGTATAGCGCGAAGGCGTTCGCCGTCGCGCTCGACACCGCAGCAGAACGCGGAAGCCCGACGTTGTTCTGGATGACCTTCGATGCGCGCTGGATGAAATCACTCGGCGAAGAGGAGCATCGGTCGTGATCGTACTCACTGATGGCGTCGAGATTGGCTACGACGATGTGGGCACCGGGATGCCAGTCGCGTTCATCCACGGCTTTCCGCACAACCGGACGCTCTGGGCAGCGCAGGTCAACGCCCTCGTGGATCGGGCGCGATGCATTGCTCCCGACCTCCGCGGGTTCGGCGAAAGCTCGACGCACGGACCTTTCAGCATCGATCAGTTCGCCGATGACGTCGCGCTCCTGCTCAAGAGTCTGGGGATCGATCGTGCCGTCATCGCCGGGCTCTCGATGGGTGGCTATGTCGCGCTCGCGTTCTGGCGACGCCATCGCAGCATGGTGCGCGCGCTCGTCCTGGCCGACACGCGCGCAGGCGCCGACAGCGAGGACGGTCGGACGAAACGACGGGCGCTCATTGCGCTTGCGCGCGAGCGCGGAAGCGGCGCGGTCGCTGACTCGCAGATCACGGGGATGATCGGAAAATCGACGCGCGCAAAACGCCCCGCGCTGATCGATGACGTGCACCGGATGCTCGCCAGCGCGCCCGTCGAGGGAATTGTCGGTGCGCTCGAGGCGATGATGGCGCGCGTCGATTCGACGGGGACGCTTCCGACAATCGATGTTCCGACGCTCGTTGTGGTGGGCGCGGAGGATGTGCTAACGCCCGTGAGCGCGTCGGAGATTCTCAGTGCGGCGATTCGCGGCAGCCGCCTGGAGGTGATCGAACACGCGGGCCATGTGAGCAACATGGAGAGGCCAGCGGCATTCAACCACGTGCTCACGGAGTTTTTGGCGGCGTTGGACTATGCATAGAGCTAACAGCTATCAGCTAACAGCTATCAGCAAAGCCAAACCCTCCGGATGCTTCTATTGCCGAAAGAAGCGTCCCGAGGGTTCCGTTTTGCTGATAGCTGTTAGCTGATAGCTGATAGCTATCTAGTCGGCCGCCCAGGTGGCGTTGCGGACTTGAATACGTCCCGATTGATCTGGACGTACTGCTTCATGTTCCCCGGGACGTCTTCCTCGGGGAAGATCGCCGTCACCGGGCACTCCGGCTCACAGGCGCCGCAGTCGATGCACTCGTCGGGGTGGATGAACAGCTGCTGCTCGCCTTCGTATATGCAGTCAACCGGGCAAACGTCGACGCACGCCTTGTCCTTCGTTCCAATACAGGCTTCGGTGATGACGTATGGCATTGCGGGCTCTGAGGTTCGTCGATGGGAGTCGTCCGGTTATGATATCCGAGGCGAGGCCAGAGTGACAAGGGCGCACCTGGGCTCGGGAGGTTATCATCTGCGTATGCGCCTCACCGTCAACGGCCGCTCCCGCGAGCTCGACGTCGCGAGCGACGCGACGCTGCTTTCCGTGCTGCGTGACCAACTCCATCTCACGGGCGCAAAGCCCGCCTGTGAGCGTGGAGAATGTGGCGCGTGCACAGTGCTCATAGCCGGCCCCGACGGAACGCCGGAGCCCGTCTATTCGTGCATCGCGCTCGCACATGCACACGCGGGTGACTCGATCACAACCGTCGAAGGCCTGTCGAACGGGAATGGACAGCACCCGATGCAGGCCGCCTTCGTCGAGCACGACGCCGTCCAGTGCGGTTACTGCACCCCCGGTCAGGTGCTGGCTGCCGTCGCACTGCTCGCGCGAGATCCAGACCCGACCGATGAAGCGATTGTCCGAGCCATGAGCGGCAATCTCTGTCGGTGCGGCACGTACCCGAAAATCGTGCGCGCGATTCACAGCGCAGCGAAAACGATGCGAGGCGCGAATGGCCATTGATACGAGCGCGCTCCACCGTCGATTCGTGACCACGACGGTCGAGGTCGAAGGTCGCGACGAGACCAAGGTCGTCGAGCTTCCCGAACACGAGCCGGTTCCGTGGGGCGATGAGGCCGAGCTGAAGGTCGTGGGTCAGCGGGCTGTGCGTGTTGACGCTCCGGAGAAGGTCGCGGGTCGGGCGCGCTATACGACCGACATCCCTCGCGTCGGCCTGTTGCACGCCGCCATTTTTCGCTCCACGATCGCGCGCGGTCGAGTGGAGCTCCACGTGGCGCCAGCGCGCGACGTCGAGGGCGTCGTGGACGTCATCACCGCGGCCGACCTCGAGCGTCGGATCCGCCTCGCGAGTGGCGCGCTCTTCGATACGAACATCGGATTCGCGGGTCAGGCGCTTGCGGCGGTGTGTGCGGAGACGCTCGATGCGGCCCGTCGCGGTGTCGAGGCGATCGTTGCGCGGTACGAGGCGGAGCCGCCTGTTGGTACGTTCGACGCGGCCGTCGCTCCGGGCGCGCCGCAGGCGCGGAAGTCGAGCCGTCCCTCGTCCGGCGACCCGACACGATCCCCGAACCTCCTGACCGGATCACCGGATATCGTCGCACGCGGCGATGTCGAGCGCGGCCTCGCGGAAGCCGACGTCGTCGTTAGGCGCGAGTATCGGACCCCGGTGCAGTTGCACACGGCGCTCGAGCCACATGGTGCGGTCGCGGAATGGGATGGCGATCGTCTGACGGTGTGGGAATCCACGCAGGCCGTTTTCCGAACTCGCGAGCAGATCGCGTTAGGGCTCGGCGTCTCGCAGTCCGCCGTGCGGGTCATCAAGGACCATATGGGCGGTGGTTTCGGCGCCAAGACATCGGCCGGTGCCCACACCTTCGCCGCCGCCGTGCTGGCGCGACGTACGGGTCGACCCGTGCGCTGCATCAACGACCGCGAGGCCGAACAGACCGACAGCGGAAATCGGCCGTGTACGTCCCAGCGCGTGACGTTAGGCGCCCGGCGCGACGGCCGCCTGACGGCGATCGTCTGCGACTCGGATGTGCCGCTCGGGATCGGCGGCTGGGAGGGTGGGCCGGCGGGCTTCTATCACGAGATGTATTCCTGCCCGAACGTGCGGACCGTCGAACGGTTCGCCTACGTGAACACGCCGGCGATGACGGCCTTTCGCGCGCCCGGTCACGTCGAAGGCGCGTTCGGCCTCGAGAGTGCCATGGACGCACTCGCGCGTGAACTCGACATCGATCCGCTCGAGCTTCGTCGCTTGAATTTTGCGGAGCACGACGAGAAGAAGCGCCGCCCGTTCTCGAGCAACACGCTGCGTCAATGCTACGACCGCGGCGCGGAGTTGTTCGACTGGCACGCACCCCGAACGTCACACGGCCGCTGGAAGCGCGGGAAAGGCATGGCCGCGCAGATCTGGGGTGCGGGCGGCGGCCCGCCCGCGTACGCGATCGTCAAGATCAATGGCGACGGCTCCGCCGACGTGCTGACGGGAACGCAGGATCTCGGTACGGGCGCCCGAACCATCCTCGCACAAATCGCCGCCGAGGCGCTCGGCGCTCGGCTCGCGGACGTTCGCATCGTGTTAGGCGACACGGAGCGAACGCCATACACGGGGCCGTCGTGGGGATCGATGACGACGGCGTCCGTTGGCCCCGCCGTCCGCGCTGCCGCGGAGGACGCACTGCGGCAACTCATCGAGGCGGCGTCGGAGGTGCTCGATGTTCCGCCTCCGAGGCTCGCGGCGGCCGGCGGCACCATCGCGAGCGACGACGGCACTGCGTCGATCACGTTCAAGGCGCTGTGCGACCGACTCGGCGACGTCATGATCATCGGTCGCGGAGCGCGCGGGCCTAACGCGAACGGCGTTGGCCTCGCGAGCTTCGGCGCCCAGTTCGCCGAGGTGGATGTGGATGTCGAGACGGGGGTGATTCGGGTCGTGCGCATCGTGGCCGTTCACGACGCCGGCCGCATCATCAACCCGACGTTGGCGGAGAGCCAGGTCGAGGGCGGAGTGATTCAGGGACTCGGCTACGCGCTGTTCGAGGAGCGCGTGCTCGACGGCTCGTCAGGCAGGCCGCTCAACGCGAACATGCACGACTACAAGATCCCGACGATGAGCGACGTACCACGTATCGACGTGGTGCTGCTCGACGTTCCCGACCCAACGGCAAATCACACCGGCGCGCGTGGGCTGGCGGAGCCGCCGATCATTCCGACTGCCCCAGCGATCGCAAACGCCGTGGCGAATGCGATTGGTGTGGAAGTCCTCGAGCTCCCGCTGACGCCGTGGCGGGTCCTGGAGGCGATCGCCGCCGCTCGTTAGGTGCGCCAGGGCGGCGGGTCGCCCCGCTTGCGTGGGAGCTCGGGGTTGTCGCGGTAGAGCGTGGCGGTCTTGCCTATGACCTGGACGACGGCTGCCCCGGTTTCTCGCGCCAGCTCCTCGGCGGCCTCTTTCGCTTTCACGTCGGCGTTGCGGCCGAGCTGAACCTTCACGAGCTCATGCGTCCGCAGTGCGTCGTCGAGCGACTTGACGACGGTCGGGCTCAGGCCGTACTGGCCAACATGGACGAGCGGCGTTAGGTGATGAGCCTCCGCGCGCAGCTCCGCGCGTTCGCGACCGGAGAGTTTCATTGGGGATGAAAGAAGGAATCAGAAAGCTGGGAGCTGGAAGTTAGAAAGACAGCTGGAAGCTGTCTTTCTAACTCGTGGCCCTTCTAATTCCTATTCCCTACCCAGCATAGCAGTAGGTGCACTTGCCTTTTTCCTGCGCCCTGTGCACGGCCAGCACGCCCGACGGGACGAGCGTGAAGCCCGGGATCAGTCCCTTCTCGAACTCGGCCTTTGCGGCGTCAGCCGTCATTCCCATCTTTTCGCCGAGCATGCCGCTAATGAGCGTGTGGGCGACGTTGCAGACGACGAACGTCACGCCGCGCGGCTGCAGCTTGTCCACCGCCATGCCCGGGAACATGACGTCGCCGGCCTTCGAGTTGTAGAAGATGTTCCGCGTGGCCGGCGCTTTCGTCGCGGGATCGGTAACCTGTGCAAACTCGCCGAGCTTGTACTTGGCCCAGATTTCGTCGGTGTAGGCTATTGGAATGGAGAAGTGGCGGAAGCCGACGACAGCGTTGAGATCCTTGTCGGGCGTCGAGTACGCGGACTTCATCGTGTCGAGCCAGTTCATCGCGTACGCGAGGGCGAAGCCGCTGTTCACGGTTGTCGCGTCGTAGTACTGGCGGTATCTCCCCGTGAGCTTCTCGACCCATTTGTCATCGAACGGTGGTGCGCTGATCAGGGACTCGGCGCTCAGAAGGGCTGGCGCTCCGAGCATGGCAAGGGTCCCCGCACCGACCTGAGCGAGGAACGCTCGGCGTGCAGAATCCGATTCGTGGGCACTCATGAAGACGGTCTCCTCTGAGGGGTAGGGCTGAAGCATGGAGCGCCGGCGCCCCACCGGTTCAGCCCACCGTGACGATAGCGTTTCTCCGGCGGGAAGCAACCAGTCAAAGGTCGGCGACCGGCCCCGTCGAAAGTCAGTCGCCGGTTTCTAAACGCAGTCCTCCTCTGTGCAGGGACAAATGGCGCGGCCTCGCGCGTAGCGGTTTCAATGCCGGATTTGGTCGCCGGGTTCCAATGCATCGCGGTTCGGACAAAAAACCGCCGGACGCGAACAGCGCAGGCGGTGCTGCGCGCGGCAACGCCGACGGATGCGTAAGAGCCGCTCGGGACGCTTCGAGCACAGAACTTTCGTTGATTGGGACCTGCCCGGGGATGCTATGAGCCGGCCGGCGACCGTCCTTCAGTTCACTGCACCCTGAGAAACATTAACCACGGAGGACACGGAGGACACGGAGGACAGCCTAACGTGTTGCTGTTCCTCCGTGCCCTCTGTGTCCTCCGTGGTTAATCCGGTTCTGTCCGAGCCGCAATGCTAGCCATCGCGCTAGGAAACGCCGGCTTCCTCCGGGAAACGAGCACGCGCGAGCTCGGCAATGCCCGCGTCGATCGTTCTCGAGTGATGCATGGAACAGAAGCGCGGTCCGCACATCGCGCAGAACTCCGCGCTCTTGAAGTATTCGGCCGGCAATGTCTCGTCGTGGTACTCGCGAGCGCGTTCGGGATCGAGACTCAGCCGGAACTGCTCGTTCCAGTCGAACGCGTAGCGTGCGCGAGAGAGCGCGTCGTCGCGCTCGGTCGCCCCGCGACGCCCGCGCGCGATGTCGGCGGCGTGCGCGGCAATCTTGTACGCGATCACGCCCTGCCGCACGTCCTCCGCGTTAGGTAGCCCGAGGTGCTCCTTCGGCGTGACGTAGCACAACATGTCGGCGCCATACCACCCGATCATCGCCGCGCCGATCGCGCTCGTGATGTGATCGTATCCCGGCGCCACGTCCGTCACGAGCGGCCCGAGCGTGTAGAATGGCGCCTCGTGGCAGACCTCCTTCTGCCGACGCACGTTCATCTCGATCTGCTGCATCGGGATGTGCCCCGGACCTTCCACCATCACCTGCACATCGTGCGACCACGCTCGCCGCGTCAGCTCGCCTAACGTGTCCAATTCGGCGAACTGGGCGCGGTCGCTCGCATCGTGAATGGACCCGGGCCGCAACGAGTCGCCGAGGGAGATGGTGACGTCGTGCGCGCGGAGGATCTCGCAGAGATCGTCGTAGCGTTCGTACAACGGGTTCTGCCGGCGATGGTGCATCATCCAGACGGCGAGCAAGGAACCGCCGCGACTCACGATGCCCGTCACGCGACCGTACACGAGCGGAAGATGCTCGAGCAGAATGCCGGCGTGAATGGTCATGTAGTCGACACCTTGGCGCGCCTGATGCTCGATCTCGGCGAGCAGATCGTCGGCGGTGAGCTCCTCGAGCTCCTTGTCGCGAAGGACGGCCTGGTAAATGGGCACCGTGCCAATCGGCACCGTGGACGCAGCGAGAATCGCTTCGCGTGTTTCGTCGATGCTCTTGCCGGTCGACAGGTCCATGACGGTGTCCGCACCGTACTTCACGGCGAGCGTGAGCTTGGCGACTTCTTCGTCGATGGACGACGTGACGGCGGAGTTGCCGATGTTCGCGTTGATCTTGACGCGGGCGACCTTGCCGATCCCCATCGGCTCGAGCGGGCCGGCGAGGTGTTTGTGGTTGGCGGGGATGACGAGTCGACCGCGGGCGACCTCGTCTCGGATGATTTCGGGCTCGACGCCTTCGCGTTCGGCAACGAAGGCCATCGCGGGCGTGATCGCGCCCTGGCGCGCGTGCGCCATCTGCGTGGTGGGAACTCTCATTTGTCTGACTCCCTACGCCGGTGCGAACCGGATCAGGTTCAACGGGACTGTCTCAGCCACATCTCGGGATTGAGATGGGCACCCCGGTCAAACTCAAAGCTACCAGCGACGTATTTTCGCTGGTAGCTGGAAGCTGGAAGCTTGAGCTGGAAGCTCGAAGCAAACACGGGCGGTTCGTAATCCGATCGCACCCATGCCGATTTGTGTTCTGTTTTGCGGGATTGCGATGCCTGACCTTGCACGGCGGACAGTTATTGTCGCCCGATGGACGATCCCGATGGCCTCGCGGAGTCGGCACTCAATAACGTGCCGGCGGCAATCCGCAACGATCCGATCTGGCGCCTGCCTGCATATCGTTTCGCACTTTACCTGGGCGACCAGCTCAAGGCGGCTACCCCTATGATGCGCCGCAAGCACTCTCGACGAACCATCGAACAGCTGCTAGACGCCGTGCGCTCCATAAGCGCGAACATCGCCGAAGGGTATTCTCGAACGAGTGGCCCGGACCGGGCGAAGTTCTACGAGTACGCGAACAGTTCGTCGTACGAATCCCGTCAGTGGCTGTTTGAGGTGCGAGATGCGTTTGATCCAGTAGTCGCGGATGCGCACATGTCTATCGTGAACCGGATCATAGCAATCCTCACAGCCGTGATTCCACGCGAGCGATCGTTTCGGAACACTCGCGCCAGGCAAGAGGAGGAACGTCGGAAGAAGAAGATGTCAGACGCCGCCACAGGCACGACGGACGTCGATCCCGATATACCCCCGCCGCCCTAACGCGGCCAGCAGCAACGCTTCCAGCGTCCAGCTCGAGCTTCCAGCGTCCAGCTCACGCGTCCAGCTCGAGCTTCCACCGTCCAGCTCACGCCTCCAGCTACCAGCTAGCAGATCACGCAGCAACGTCTTCCTGCGTTGGAAACCCATGCTGTTTCCTTCCGACATCTCCTTCATGCTTCGCCGTGCTCTTGTACAGCTCATACCGGCCGTCCGCCGCAACATCCCTAACGCGGTCGCGTAACGCAGCCATCTCCGACGGCGACATCGGCTCGAACGCCCCCGCGATCCGAACGTTCTGGCGCAGCACGCGCATCGAGTCGATCCCACTCACCGTCGTCGTCACCGGCAAGCTCATCGCGTAGCGCAGCGATTCTGCCGCCGTCACCGCGCGTTTGCGCACCGCGTCGCCTTCGCCGCCCATGCTCTTCATCCCCAGCACGGCGAGGCCGCGGCGCACGGCCTCGGGCAGAACGGTCTGCTCGAACGATCGGAACGTCGCGTCGAAGCAATTGAGCGGCATCTGAACCGAATCGAACGGGAAATCGTGCGCGAGCATCGCGAGGTGAATGTCCGGATGCTTGTGGCCCGTGAAGCCGACGTACCGAACGAGCCCCTGCTCTTTCGCCTCGACCAGGGCTTCGATCACACCGCCCGCGGCAAAGTGCCGCTCCGGATCGTTAGGGTACACGCATTCGTGCACCTGCCAGAGATCGAGGTGGTCCGTCTTGAGGCGACGAAGGCTTTGCTCGAGCTGGCGCATGGCGACGGTCTTGTCGCGACCGTGTGTGCAGACCTTGGTCATGAGAAACACACCGTCGCGCCGATCGCCGAGCGCCTTGCCGAGGATCTCCTCGCTCTCGCCCTCGTGATACTCCCAGGCGTTGTCCATGAACGTGATGCCGGCATCGATCGCGGCATGCACGATTCGGATCGCCTCACGCTGATTGCCCACGAGGCCAAGGTGATAGCCGCCAAGTGCGAGCGCGCTGACCTGCTCGTTCGCGCGCCCGAACGGTCGTCGCGGGATCTCGCCATCGGGCATTCGTGTACGCGAGCGGGCGTGGGACCTGGTCGTTGTCATGAGCGGAGCCGTGTCGGTTTTCGTGACGCAGGTCGCAGGAACCGAGCCGACGGTGCTGGCGGCGCCGTCGAGTGTGAACCCGAAGCGCAGTCAGGGGTAGGAAACGGCCAAGCACTTTCGGATCAGGCGATGACTCTGCTGCTTCGTTCAGCTCGCGCCCTCGCTGGCGCCGCTCTCGTTATCTCACCGCTCGTGGCGTGCGACAGCATCACGGGCGTCGACGACCTCAGTCGCGCTCAGTCCGAGCTCGACCGCAATTGGAATCGCTTTCAGGCCTCTGCGCCGCTCTCCTACTCGTACGTCGTCCACGTTCAGTGTGAGTGCTCATCCGACGTGACGCGTCCGGTCGTCGTATGGGTCGACCGTGGCTCGATCGAGTATCTGCTGTACGAGGATGACGGTCGCCCGGTCCCGTTCTCCGTCGCCAGCTCCTTCCCGAGCGCCGAGCAGTTGTTCGACGTCATTCAGGACGGGATCGATCGCCGCGCGGACTATGTCGATGTCACCTACGACCCGACGTTTGGCTATCCGACGGACGTGTACATCGACTACGATCGCCGGAGGGTCGATGACGAGCTCACGATGACGACGTGGGGACTACAACGCTGGGACTGAGGCTGAGGTGAGATGACCTACAAGCTCGGGGTGGAAGTTTGGGGTGGAAGTTTGGGGTGGAAGTTTGGGGTGGAAGTTGAAGGTGGAAGTTTGAGCTGGAAGCTGGAGCTGGAAGCTGGAAGCTGGAGCTGGACGCTGGAAGCAGAAGGAGCGCGAGCCGCCGGCGCCGTGTCGCTCTGTGCAGTGTGCTTCCAGCGTCCAGCTCCAGCTTCCAGCTTCCAGCTTCCAGCGTCCAGCTCCAGCTTCCAGCTTCCAGCTTCCTGCTTCCAGCTTCGAGCGTCCAGCGTGAGCCTCCAGCTTCCAACCTCTACTTCTAGCTGCCACTTCCAGCTTCAGCCGTCCTCGCGTCGTTAGGCGTTCCTATCGATGCAAGCCGGCTTGCTGTTCAACTCCGGATTGTTTTCTTCCGCCTGCGGCACCGGCAGGTTCACGTCCGACCCATAATTCCCGCCGCGATAGTGCTCGCCAATCGGGAAGACCTGATCCTGCGTGCGACCGTACTGGCGAATCAGGCGCCGCATGTCGCCCAGCCGTTGCCCACGGCTGAACGTCCAGAATGCCTTCTCGCGGAAATACAGGTCCTCGGCCAGCTTCTGCGTCGCGGGCGCCGCGAGAGCCGACATTGCCGCTGGCTGAATCTCGCCCAGCTTGGGCGGCGCAGCGCGCAGGGCGTTCATGATCGTCATCATCCCCGCGATGTCACCCGCCTTGAGCTTCCCCTCCGCCTCGATGAGCCGAGCGTCGAGGCCATTCACCACCGGAACATTCGTTAGGCGCGCCCAGAGCGACGTCGTTCGCGCGAACGTCTTGCCATCCTGCGACTTCGTCGTATCCCGGCCATTCGACGCGATCACATAACGCGCCGGAACTCGCGGATCCTTGTCCGACACGAACGGGATCGCGTTCTTCACCAGCAGGTTGCGCGCGTTCCCCTCGACGCTGTCGCCAACCGCATAGCGAAGGGAGCTGTTCGGCTGGCTCCAGAGGATGTTGCTGCCTGACGTGACGGCGTACGTCATCTCGTAGCTGAAATTCGTCGGCACTGCGGCGACGGTGACGAGCGCGGCGGCGTCCGCCTGGCGATTGAGACCCACCAGTGCCCTGGCCTTCGTGACCAGCAGCGCCCGTCGAATCTTGATCCCATCATTGTCGGTGGCGTTCTGCACGAGCGCGAGACCCGAGTCCGCCGAGGCAATCGCGACGTCGAACACCTCGGCATTCGTCCGCGGCGTGTCGTACGTGATCTCTTCGGTCGTGCCGTCGCTGAGCGGAATTCCATTGCAGAAGTCCGTCGCCATCTGCATCTCCGCAAACGCGCGCGCGAAATACAGCTCGGCGATCTTGGCGACTTCGGTCTCGCGATACTGCTTCATCGCCTTGATTGCCTGCGTCGCCGACGTGCGCGTTCGCGCGAGGTCGCGGAACATGCCTTCCACGGTCGAATTGCTCGTCTGAATCGAGCGCTGGTCAGTCTCGTCGTTCTGCACGAACGTCGAGCTCGTGGACCACTCATCGGCGAGTAGTCCGCCAAAGAGCCAGCTGCTGCCTTCGCCGGTAGATCCTCCGGTTGCCTGCCGGAGACGACCGAGCGCGCCGATGTAGAGCGCCTGCGCGCCCTCGATGGAGTTGACGTCGCTCGGGTCGATAACGTCGGGGTCGACGGCCTCGAGCAGATTGTCCTTGACGTTGCACGCGGCGAGCGCTCCCACGAGGGGAAGCGCCGCCACGGCCAGGGTGCCGACCCCGAAACGGAGCCGGCCGATCGTCGGAATGCGAGTGATCATGAGTCGGTTCTCGTTAGGTGTCAGAAACCCAGGTTGAGACGAACGATGTAGTACGACGCGGGGCCGGCGGTCTGGAAGTCCGACGGCACGTCGCGCGTCGTCGTGCTCGTCACGAGATAGTCGTTCTCCGGGTCGAGCCCACGATACTTCGACCACGAGCCGAGGTTACGCGCGGTCACGAGGACGTCGGCGTTTCGCGCGCGGAGCAGCGACGCGATCCGTGGCGACATCGCATAGCGCACGGTGACTTCGCGCAGCTTGAGGAACGTGCCGTCCTGGAAGAATCCGTCGAGCGTCTTCGCCGGATGATTGAGGTGCGCGACGGCCATCGCCTGCTCCTCGAACGTCGCGTTAGGATTCATCATCCCGTTGCAGTTCTGACGGCTCGCGCACCGAATCCGCTCGGTGTTGTTGTACGCCTTGTACCCGCCGCGATAATCCAGCAGCGCCTGCAATCGCAGCTTGCGCTCGAACAGATCGATGCCGTTCGTGAACGTCATCAGGTATCGCGGCTGCGTGTAGCCGCGGAACACGGCCGAATCGCCGACGAACACCTCACACGCCGCGGTGTCGTCCTTCGAGTATGGGCCGCAGCCCGTCGCCGTGAGAATTCCGTCATTGTTCTTGTCCTGCCAGCCGGTGATCGGCCGCGCCCACCAGCCGAACATCGGATAGCCTTCCACGACGCGCGTCTCGACGTTGATCTGCGGTGGCGTCCCGCCGAGGTCGAGCAGACGATTCTTGTTCGTCGACGCGTTGAGCGTGACGTCCCAGCCGAACCGCCGGTAGTTGAGCAGCTGGGCGTTCCCGAGGAATTCCCACCCCTGGTTCATCGTGGCGCCGAGGTTGCGGCGGACCGTCGTCCCGGGGTTGTCGTTCGTTCCGCCGACGCCCGCCGACGGGGCGACGATCGCGCTGATCAGCGCGTCCGACGTGCGCTTGTGGTAGAACGTGACATCGATGCCGACGCGATTGTTCGCCAGCTTCGTCTCGAACCCGGCCTCGTATTCGGTCGACTTCTCGGGCTTGAGCCCCTTGTTGCCGAGCAGGTTGTATCGAACGCCGGGCTGGTCGGTGGCGAGCACGTTGACGGCGGACGCCTCGAACGTGCGAATGGCGTCGTTAGGCCCGGGCTGGACGCCGGACGCGCCGTACGCCGACCGGAGTCGCAGCGAGTTCAGCCACGACATCTGCGGGAAGAAACCCTCGTCCGAGATGATCCACGACACGCTCGCTTTCGGGTACCAGACGCTCTGGAAGTCCGTCCCGAACGCGCTGTTCTGGTCGGAGCGGAGCGCCGCCGTCAGGAACAGGCGATCGTTGATCCCCACCGCCTCCTCGGCGAAGAAGCCGAGTGTCTTCTGCAGGGTCGTCCCGCTCGCTGCGTTAGGCTCGGCGCCCGAGGCGGGGGTTTGCGTGCCTGGCGGCAGGTTCGAGCCCTCGCCGGCGTTCTGCGAGAAGCTGTAGTTCACGTACTGGACGCCGGCCGTCGTCTTCGAGTTGAGCCATGGCTTCGGGTTGAAGGACCCGGTGCTCGACAGGTTGGCTGTGAGGTTTCTGATGTCGGTGCGCCCCTCGCCCGCAAATCCAAGGCGATACGTCGCGTTGAGCGGCGGGGCCTCGCCACGGTAGCGGAGGTCGGTGTCGGCACGATCGGTGAAGTCATCACCAAGCGTTAGGCGCGTCTGGTTCCAGTTGAACGGACGCCAGTTCGCGTCACCGGAGAGGATGAAGCGGTTGACACCCTGCTCCGTCTTCTCCTGCCAGGTGTAGCCCGGCGTCCACGCGCGGTAGCCGTTGCACGGCGTGGCCGGCGTTACGGCGACGGTGCAGTTGTTCTTGTAGCCAGGCCCGCCAAACAGGTGCGATCCCAGTCCGGCCGTTGCATTCGACTCGAGCGTGTATCGCTGGGTCAGGTTGATGAACCCGGTCGCGACGCCAACATCCAATTTCGGGTTGAGCGACGCGTTCACGTTCGCACGGACGCTGTTCTTCGCCAGCGCGTTAGGCCGCGAGGTCCAGTCGTGGAGCGGGATGTTCTGTTCCTTGAAGCGGCGGCGCTCGAAGTCCGGCAGGTCGAGCGTCCCGACTTCCTCCTCGCGTTCGCCGGACAGGAAGTAGCGAATGGCGTCGGAGCCCGCCGCGACCTGCGCGCCGGCCTGCCACCGGTTGCCATTGCCGATCGGCGTCGCGTCCGGATCATGAGCCGGCGCGTAGACGCGCAGACTGTCGAACACGCAGCTCTGCGCCGACACCTGGACGAGCGTGCATTCGCGATAGGCCGTCGCGTTAGGCGAGTGGCCGGCGATCGTGTAGTTCCAGGGGTACGTGTTGCGGTCTTCGAGGTAGCCGCCCTCACCATAGAAGTTCCACCGGGGCGCACCGGCCCTGCCCTTCTTCGTCGTGATGACGATGACGCCGTTGGCCGCATCGGTTCCGTACAGCGTCGCTGCCGACGGACCCTTCACGACTTCGACGCTCTCGATCTCCTCTGGATTGATGTCCCCCACCCGGCTCGCATTCCCGCCGCCGGTCCCATACCGATTACTGCCGATGTCGCTGGTCATGCGAATGCCGTCGATCACGTAGATCGGATCGTTCGACAGGTTGAGCGAGTTCTGGCCGCGAATGCGGACGCGTGAGCCGGTGCCGGTTTGCGTGCCGGTCTGCACGGCGACGCCCGCGGTGCGTGAGTTGAGCAGGTCATCGACGTTTCGGACAGGTGCTTCCTCGACGACCTTCCGCGCATCGATCTGCGCGACGGAATTGCCGATCTCGACGCGCCGTTGTTCTCCAGTTGCCGTCGTGACGACGGGCGCGAGACTGACGGCGACCTGCGCGAGTGCGAAGTCGACGGTGGCTTCTTCGTTGCCTGTGACGGTGACCGGTTTCTTCTGCTCGGCGTAGCCGACCCGCAGGACGCGGACCTGATGCGTCGCGGGGGCGACGCCGCGGATGATCGCGCGGCCATCGGCTCCCGTTAGGCCGCCCAGGGTGGTGCCGACGAGCTGCACTTGAGCCTGCGAGACGGGTTGTTGCGTCGCGGCGTCCGTGACGCGGACCGCGATGCGGCCCTGCTGGGCACTCGCCGTTGTCGCCACGGCGAGCATCGCCGCGGTCAGAGCAACGGTGAGGGCCGTCCGATGTCGACTGACCGAGAACGTGAGAAGTGGCATTCGCTCGAGACCTCCGCAAAAGGGAACGCAAGCGGCGCCCCTCAGGCGAGGCGTCGCGGAATCAGCGGACTCGTCGGCTTGCGATGGGGACCCGGGCGTCGCCTAACGGCGGCCCGCGGGAGGGAGACTTGGAGCCAGAGCGTGCGTCGGGAAGGTCCGGTACGTCACGCGGAGGGACAACTTGTTAGGGACCGACCGTCAGAACCCGAGGACGAGACCAACGCTGGGCTGACGGCGAAACGGCGCAAACAGCTCGGCCGCTGATGTTTGGATCGCGCCACGAGCCGAATGAGAGCGGAGACGGCAGACAACTGAAGCCGGCAGGAGGCGGTGGGCGGTTGCCAGAGGGCAGAGGAGGACGGCAGAGGATCAGACTAAATGCAGCCTCTGCGTATCGCGGCTGCCTCCTGTTCACTGCCCACTGCCCACCGCCGGCTTCAGTTGTCTGCCGTCTCCCCTCTCATTCGGCTCGTGGCGCGACACCAGCTGAACAAAAAAAACAGAGGCCCGAGCCGTCGCTCGAGCCTCTGTTGCCACTCCTGAAAAAACGTTAGGCGTTTCGATCGATGCAGGCTGCCTTTCCACCAAGCTCAGGATTGTTCTCCTCAGCCTGCGGAACCGGCAGATTCACATCCGCCCCGTAATTCCCGCCACGATAGTGCACCCCAACCGGGAACACCTGATCCGCCGGACGATTGTACTGGCGAATCAGACGGCGGAGGTCGTTCAGGCGATAGCCACGACCGAACTGCCAGAACGCCTTCTCACGGAAGAACAGGCTCACCGCGGCATCCTGCGTCGCGGGGGCCGTGAGCGGCGCGAGCGAGCCCGTGCCCGTTGCCGGAACCTGGATCTCACCCAGCTTCGGCGGAGCCGCGCGCAGCGCGTTCAGGATGACGATCATGCCCGCGATATCGCCCGCCTTGAGCTTGCCCTCGGCCTCGATCAGGCGTGCGTCGAGACCGTTCACCGCCGCCACCGACGTGCTGCGATTCCACAGCGTCGTCGTGCGCGACGGAATCAGCCCGTCCTGCGAGATCGTGGTGTCCTTGCCACCGTTCGACGTCGTGTACGTCGCGGGCACACGCGGATCCTTCGCCGAGAAGAACGGAATCGCGTTCTTGACGAGGAGGTTTCTTCCCCGCCCTTCGAGCGAGTCGCCCACCGTGTAGCGACGCGCGCTCCGCGGCTGCGCCCACAGCGTGAGGTCGCCCGAGCTCGTCGCGTACGTGATGTCGTACGTAAAACTCGTCGGCACGGCCGTCGTCGGGACGAGCGCAGCCGCCTCGGCGATCTGGCCGAGGCCCTGCATCGCCCGCGCCTTGGTCACGAGCAGCGCGCGCCTAACGAGCAACTCGGTTGCATCCGTCGTCGTCGCCGAAATGAGCGCCAGACCGGAGTCCGCCGACGCAATCGCCGCTGTGAACACGTACGAGATCGGATGTGGCGTGTCGAAGATCAAGGCCCCGGTAGAGTCCTGTGTCGACAGCGGGATGCCGTTGCAGTAGTCATTCGCCATCGTCATCTCGGAGAACGCCTTGACGAAGTACATCTCCGCCACCTTGACCGTCTCCGTCGGGCGCCACTCCTCGAGCAGGCGAATTGCTTCGCTCGCCGACGTGCGGCCACGGGCGAGCTGACGGAACATCGTCGTCACCGTGCTATTGCTCACGACGATCGAGCGTTGGTCCGTCTCGTCGTTCTGCACGAACGTCGAGCTCGTGGACCATTCATCGGCCAGGAGACCGCCGAACAGCCACGTGCTGCCCTCGCCTCCGGAACCGCCGGTGATCGTCTTGAGGCGCCCGAGCGCACCGTTATAGACGGCGAGCGCACCCTCGGGCGAGTTCGCCGACGCCGGCGGAATGACGTCGGGGTCGACTGCTTCGAGCAGAGTGTCTTTCACACCGCAGCCGCTAAAGAGCGGCATGAGCGCTACGGCCGCAAACCCGGCGGCGCCGCGCACTCTCGAGAAAAGCTTCAGAGATCGTCTCATTGAATGCTTGGAGTCGTTAGGGTCAGAAGCCGATGTTGAACCGGAGCGTCCAGTACGTGGCAAGGCCAATCGTCTGGAAGTCTTGTGGGACGTCGCCACCGCCCGTGGCGGTGAAGTCGTTCTCCGGATCGATACCGCGATAGTCCGACCAGGTCCCCAAGTTGCGCCCCGAGAACACGGCGTCGACGTTGCGCGCGCGCATGAGCGTCGCGACACGCTGCGGCATCGACCACCGCACCGATGCTTCACGCAGCTTCAGGAACTCGCCTGGCTGCAGGAACCCATCGAGCGTCTTCTGCGGGTTGTTGAGCGTCGCCACCACCATCGCCTGCTCCTCGAGGCTCGCCTTCGGGTTCATGAGCCCGTTGCAGTTCTGACGGCTGACGCAGCGAATGCGCTCGGTGTTGTTGTACGCCTTGTTCCCACCACGATAGTCGAACAGCGCCTGCACGCGCAGCTTGCGGTTCAGGAACTCGAAGCCAGGCGTTGCCGTGATGATTCGCGTCGGCTGCGTGTAGCCGCGGAACGTCATCGAGTCGTCGACGAACACTTCGTTCAGCGACGGATCGGCGTTGTACGTGAGGATGCCGTCCTTGTTCTTGTCGTCGATCTTGTTGATCGCCTGCGCCCACCAACCGAACAGCGGGTAGCCCTCTTTCACCCGCGTGATGGTTCCAATCTGCGGCGGCGTGTTGCCGAGATCGAGCAGCTTGTTCTGGTTGATCGAGCCGTTGATCGTTAGGTCGATGGCAACGGCCTTCCGGTCGAGGATCTGCGCGTTCGTCAGCACCTCGATGCCGCGATTGCGCACGGCCCCAAGGTTCCGGAGCACGCTCGTCGCGCCCGTGCCGTTCGACGGCGGGATGATCGCCGAGATGAGCGCGTCCTTCGTCCGCTTCTGATAGCCCGTCACGTCGAGACTGAACCGGTTGTTGAACATCTTCGTCTCGAACCCGCCCTCGAGCTCGGTCGTGCGCTCAGGCTTGAGCTCCGCGTTCCCGAGCGTGTTGTTCGTGACGACCGGCGTATCCGTGCCCTTCAGGTTGACGGAGTTCGCGGACAGGAACCGCAACGCGTCGTTAGGTCCGGGCTGTACGCCAGCCGCGCCATACGCGGTGCGGAGACGCAACGAGTTGAGCCAGCCCATCTGCGGGAAGAAGTCCTCGTCGCTGATCAACCAGCTGGCGGCGAGCTTCGGGTACCAGACGCTCTGGAAGTCCGTTCCGAACGCGCTGTTCTGGTCGGTGCGCACGGCGGCCGTCAGGAACAGGCGATCGCGCAACGCGACGGCTTCCTCGAGGAAGAAGCCCAACGTCTTGGCGAGCGTCGTCGCCTCGGTCATGTTGTTCGCCGTGATGATCTGGCCGCACGTCTGCGCGCCCGGCGGCAGCTCCGACCCGCCGCACTGGCCGAGGTCGAACTGGTAGTTCACGTACTGCGCGCCAAGCGTCGTCCGCGAGTTCATCCAGGAGAGCGGGTTGACGTTCGCGCCCGACGTCAGATCGACGGTCGTGTTGCGAATGTTCGTGCGGGCGTTGCCCTTGAGGCCGAGACGATACGTGGCCGTCAACGGTGGGCCTTCGCCACGGAACAGGAGGTCGTCGTCGACCCGGTCCGTGAGGTCCGTGCCAAACGTTAGGCGCGTCTGGTTCCAGGCGAATGGACGCCACGTGCCGTTCGCGCTGCCAATGAAGCGGTTGACGCCCTGCCCGGTCTTTTCCTGCCAGGTGTAGCCCGGCGTCCACGCGCGGTAGCCGTTGAGCGGCGTGCCCGTGCCGGAGACCGTGCCGTTGTCGCGGAAGCCCTGCCCGCCGAATGCCTGCGAGCCGATACCGGCCGTTGCGTTCGACTCGAGCGTGAAGCGCTGGTGAAGGTTGATGTAGCCGGCACTCAGCCCGAGGTCGAGCTTCGAGCCGACCGTCCCGTTCACGTTGAGGCGAGCCGTGTTGCGATCGAGCGCGTTAGGCCGCTTGGTCCAATCCCGGATTGGCGCGCCTTCCTTCTTCAGGCGCTCCACCTCGAAACCCGGAAGCTCGAGCACGCCCGTCTCTTCTTCACGCTCGCCGGAAACGAAGTAGCGAGCCGATTCGGTACCGGCGGACAGGTTACCGCCAACCTGATAGCGGTTGCCCGTGCCGATTGGCGTCGTGGCGTCATCGTGGAATGGGCTGTAGACGCGGAGGCTATCGATGTTGCACACCTTCGCAGACACGAGCGGCAGCGTACACGAGGCCGCACTGCGCGGGGCGCCGGTCACGGCGTCCTTCCCCGTGAGCGTGTAATTCCACGGATACGTGTTGCGATCCTCGAGGTAGCCACCCTCGCCGTACACGTTCCAGCGCGCAGCACCCGCTTTGCCGCGCTTGGTCGTGATCACGATGACGCCGTTCGCTGCGTCCGTGCCGTACAGCGTCGCCGCCGACGGGCCCTTCACGATCTCGACGTTCTCGATCTCGTCGGGGTTGATGTCGCCGACGCGGCTCGGGTTGTTGCCTAACGTGCTGAACTGGATGCTGCCGTTGTTGCTCGTCATCCGGATCCCGTCGATCACGTAGATCGGATCGTTCGAGAGGCTGAGCGAGCTGGCCCCGCGGATACGAACGCGGGCGCCGACGCCCGTTTGCGTTCCGCTCTGGACGGCAACACCGGCGGTGCGCGAGTTCAGCATGTCCTCGATGCCGCGGATCGGCGTTTCCGCCGCGATCTTGTTGGCATCCAGCTGCGCCACGGAATTCCCCAGCTCGACTCGGCGCTGTTCGCCGGTGGCGGTCGTGACGACTGGCGTTAGGCTGATCGCGACCTGGCTGATCGCGAAATCGACCGTGACTTCCTGGTCACCAGCGACTTCGACCGGCTTCTTCTGCTCGCCGTAGCCGACGCGAAGCACGCGAATCTGGTGCGTCCCGTTCGGTACGCCGCGGATCGTGAACCGACCTTCCGGTCCGGTCAGACCGCCGAGTGTCGTGCCGACTACCTGCACCTGCGCCTGCGAGACCGGTTGCTGATTTGCCGCATCGGTGACGCGTACGGTCACCCTTCCTTGTTGTGCCTGGGCAGTGAGCGAAGTGGCGAACATTGCCACCGCAAACCCAACTGCCCGTCGAACAGACTTCGACGGAAGAGATCTCATTCGAAATACCCTCCTCGCTGGTGAGAAACGAAACGATCCCGCCGAATGAGGGACGGGTCGCGAAGGAATCGACTCTGAACGGTTCACCCCGTGTCGAAGCGAGATCGGCGGGGGTCAGGCCCAGATCCTGTGACAGAGCGCCGTTAGGGTGGGTTTAGGTGTGTGCGCTAGGTTACCAAGCGTCTCCGCCTCAGTCAACGGTGGTAGTGTAGCCACCTGTAAGGAATCGGTGAACGGGCCTGGTTCGACGGTAAGAGGAAGCGACGTAAACGTTGGAATGGTTGAGACTTTCAAATAGAAAAGGGCCCGGCATCCCAGGGGGATGCCGGGCCCTTTTTCGCGCGCCTGTCCTAACGATTTTCCCAGGCGAAACCAGTCGAAATTCGCTCCAGTCGTCTGGGATCCTTGGGCTTCTGCCCGTCGACGATCTTGAGCACGCTCGTCCCGCCGAGGTTGGGGCCGTAGCCGCGTGTGGCGAGATCGTCTACGCCGTCACCGTCCCCATCGAGCGCGTAAATGGCTTCGTGGCCGCGAAATCGGTAATCGCGAAGGCGGAGCGGCGTCAGCTTTCCCGCGTCGTCCATGAGAACCACCTGCTCCCGAACCCACTCGTACTCCCCGGCCCACAGCGTCGCAATGATGATCGCTCGGCCCCCAGGAAAGCAGCCGGCTGCGCTCGTCGTGCGCGATTTCAGCGACTTGAGCAGACGGTCGTAGGGCGGCTTCTCACCCATCCGGAGCCATTCGTCGAGCGAGTCGCGGACCGCTTTGACGCGCGCCTCGAGCGCCGGCGAAAGCGGCCCTCGGACGCAGCTAGAGTCAGGGTTCACGGCCGCCATGGCGGAATCCACTAGCTGCGCGGTCGCCGGGAGCGGCTCGACCACCTTCGCGAGCGAGTCGACCCGAGGCGTGGTGACGACGGTCGCGACGATCCGGCCGTTCCACGTATCGAACCCGCTGATCGTGGCGTCGTCAGCCCCCCACGGCCCGCGGAGCCGGTACCGGGTGCCTGTGGGAAACGGCGACCGCGCGTCCACCGCCAACTTGTACGCCGCGAGCCGCGAGGGGTCTCGGCGCACCTCGACGTCGACGCGCCCGATGTCGATCAACATGCGTTTGCCGCGAGCCGCAGCCAGGAACCACCCCTGCGTGACCGGCGGGAAGACAAGCTTGTCCGCGATCGAGTCGGCGAGCGGTGGCAGCGTCTTGGGCCGCGCCCGGGAGGCGGGCCGGATGCGTCGGGCCGTGGCGGCAAGCGCGCTGTCGATCGATCCGCGGAGACTACCAACGCCGATGCTGAGCGCCGTGTCGGTCTGGGCGCCGCGCGGGCCCGGCGCCGCGTTCACGGTATCAGAGGCCGAGGAGTCGGTGGCGCTCGCGACGACCTTCGTGGAGTCGACGGTCGCGCCCGCGCGCTCCGTGCACGCCGCGCCGGCCAGGAGCGCGAGTGCCGCGCAAGCCCGCCCCAGACGCACCCGTGTGAGCGGAATCGGCCCCGTGGAGGAAGCCCGAGTCAGTGCCGCGTGATGATTTGATCGTGCTGACATAGCTTGTAGTTCGAACCCGCTGCTGAGTCGTTGGCCTGGCTAACGACGAACGACTGACGACTATCGACCGACTTTCCGATGATCCATCGCTTTTCGTACAGTCAACCGGCGACGTCTGCCGACGCCGACCGACAGCTCTCCGCCGGCAATTCCGCTCCGCTTGGCGGCGGAACGGACCTGATGGTCTCGATCCGCGAGGACCTCGAGCGACCTCACGTGCTCGTGGACCTGACGCGGATTCCCGACGCCCGAACGATCACCGTCGGAAGCGACGGCGGCGTGCGGATAGGTGGTGCGGTTCGCCTCGCCCACCTGGTGCGGAACGACGTGGTCCGGGACCGCTTCCCCGCCCTGATTCAGGCGTGTGAAAGCGTTGGGACACCGGCGCTCCGCACGATGGGGACGATTGCGGGGAATTTGTGTCAACGGCCGCGCTGTTGGTATCTGCGGAGCGGCTTTGCCTGCCATAAGCATGGGGGCGACAGCTGTCCGGCGGCGGCGGGGGAGAACCAATACCACGCGATCTTCGGCGGCGGGCCGTGTTACATCGTGCACCCCTCGGACCCGGCGGTGGTGCTGACGGCGTTGGAGGCGGAGGTGGAGGTGCGGGGCGGCAGCGCCGGGTCGGGGGGTGCGGACGCCGGGTCTCGCGTTAGGCGCGTACCGATCGGGGAATTCTTCGTGTTGCCGAGTGAGCGGCTGGATCGGGAGACGGTGCTCGAGCCGGGCGAGTATGTGAGCGCGGTGGAGATTCCGGGGAGCTCGGCGGGTGGGGTTCAGTACTTCGAGAAGGTGATGCAGCGTGGGGCGTGGGATTTCGCGCTGGTGTCGCTCGCGGCGGTGCGGCGGACGAATGGGGATGTGCGGCTGGTGTTGGGGGGTGTTGCGCCGAAGCCGTGGCGGGCGTCGGAGTCGGTGGAGGAGGATGTGTCGGTGGGTGGACTGACTGACGATGATATTGCGACGTTGGCGGAGCGGGCGATGTATGATGCGAGGCCGTTGCCCAAGAATGCGTACAAGGTGGAGATAGCGGCGGCGCTGCTGCGGCGTGGGATCGCGAAGCTCCTCCCCGACCGCGCGGCATCACTCGAACGCGACTGAATGGACCTACATCTGTACGAGGCGTTCCATCGGCTGGAGCGCTCCCATTGGTGGTTCATCGCGCGGCAGCGGATTCTTCTCGATCTCACACGACGGTTCGTTGCGCCGGGCGGCCGCATCCTCGATGTCGGCTGTGGCACTGGGTATTTCCTCGATGAGGCGCGCCATGAGTTCGAGGTGCACGGTGTCGACCCGTCCGAGACGGCCGCCCGGATGTGCCGTGACCGCGGCCTAACGAGCTTCACGGTCGGTACGGTAGAGGATGTCGGAGGGTCCCAGACCTCCCCATTCGATGCCGTCATGTTCCTCGACGTCATCGAGCACATGGATGATGACGTTGGCGCGTTGAGAGCCGCCAATCGACTGATGGCACCCGGCGGTGTGACGGTGGTGACGGTACCGGCCTACAAGTTCCTCTGGTCGGAGCACGACGACGCGAACCAGCATCGGCGCCGCTATGTCGCGAGTGGTCTGGCCGCGGCGCTCCGCAACGCCGGCTTTCAGGTCGAGCTGGTAACGTACTTCAACACATTTCTCTTTCCGCTTGCAGTGGCGCGGCGTTTGGCGCAGCGGGTGTTTCCCAGTAAGGCGTACGATGAGCTCGCGCTGCCGGCACCGTGGGTGAATCAGTGGTGCCGCCGCGTTTTCGAGCTGGAAGCACCGCTCGTGAAACGAGCCGGTTCTCGCGGGCTACTTCCGTTCGGACTCTCGATCGCGGCCGTGGGGCGCGCCACCGGCGTTCGGCTGCCTAACGATCTGGCCGAAACACTGCCTCGCTCCCTCCATGGCTCGTTGGCGCGGTAGGCACGAATATGCGGTGCATGAGCGGCACATCGACGCTCAGCAACAGCACGATCAGCACCGACGCTGTTGCGACTGAGGCCATGAGTCCACGCTCGCGATACAATCGTTCTGGATTCTGCGCTGCACTATCGTCCTTCAGGGCGACGTGCAGGTACACCGCCATCACCAGGGCGATTGCGGGAAACGCGAGTATCAGCTCGAGCCGGTATCGCATGCAGAACGCACCGAAGAACAGCATCGCCGCCGCACCGTAGAACATCACCGAGACGAGCAATCGCTCGCTCGTGAAATAGCGGAAGGATTTTCGATACGCGGCAGCCCGCTCTGCGTTCGCAATGTTCCGGAATTCCGCGAATCGCTTCAGCGCCATGAAATAGCAGCCGATCATCCAGTAGCTGAGGAGCAGCGACGCTGGCGCGACGGTCGCATCAGTGACGATGAACCAGCCGGCAAGCATGCGAATTGGATTGTTGACGGCTTCGCTGAGAACATCCACGTACGGCAAATCCTTACTCCGCACCGGCGGGATGTTGTAGATGCACCCCATGACCCACAGCGACAGCAACGTGATCGTGAACGGAATCGAGATCGTGCGGGCAGTCGCGAGTCCGGCAACCATCAGAACAAGCCATTGGGCGTACCCCAGCAGAAGGCTCACCTGTCCGGCGGGGACAGGGCGCGTGTGCTTAGTGGGATGGTGCCGGTCGAACGGAGCGTCGACGAGCTCGTTGAGCGTGTAGTTGCTGGACGCGATCAGGCAGACGGCGGCGAGCCCAACGACAATCCGCCATAACAGGCCGGAGAGGTCCACCATCGGGTCCGTACCGAGCGCCACGACGATGCCGGGCAGGACGAAGACGTTCTTGAACCAGTGGTCGACGCGCGCGATGGCGATGTGCCCTCGTAGCGTCGGGCGCGCCCGTGCGATGCCTGCCTCCTTCGCTGACGCGTCTAGCGACACCAACACCTCACGGCTGGCAAGGGCTCGGCCATCCGTTGCAGATGGCCAACACGATAATCCTAGTGTAGACGAATGAACCGTGTCGCGGGTTGCCTGCACTCGGGCTATGCTTTCTACGTCGTGTCGAGCGGACGGGCCTAGTCGGTGCTTTTCCACCGGAGCGGATTTCGATGACCAAGCTGTGGGCGGTAACGGTACGGGAGTACGTGGAGCGGGTCAGGACGCGCTGGTTTCTGATTGCCACAGTCTTTGGACCGTTGCTCTTCGGTACTCTGATTTATCTGCCCGCTTACATTGCGGCCCATGGTCGCGGATCGACAGACGTCGCACGCATTCGCATTCTCGACGCGACAGGTGCGGACTTGGGACGCTCGATTGCCTCTGAGTTGAACGGCGGCGTGTTTGGCGATAGCTCGCGCACGGAACTGGTCGCGCTCGCGGAGCCCGCGATCGACACCGCTGAGACCAGTGCGACGAGCGCCGTATTGCGTCGCGAGATCCGCGGGTACCTCGTGTTGGATCGCGGCACGCTCGCAGGTCGCGGGGCGCGGTATGCCGGCTCGAACGCGACATCGATCGCGGACATGCGACGCATTGAAACCGCGGTGAATCGCGAGGTGCTCGCGGCGCAGTTGCGCTCGTTCGGTGTGTCGGCAGCCGATGCGGATCGGCTGAAGGGGATGCGTCCAGACCTTCGTGCCGAGCGCATAACGCCAACCGGGCGTGGCGGCTCGGGACAGCTCAGCATCCTCATCGCGATCTCGATCGCGATGCTGTTGTACATGACGATTTTCCTCTATGGTCAGGCGGTACTTCGAGGTGTGATCGAGGAGAAGCAAACGCGCGTGGCCGAGATCGTGCTATCGAGCGTCCGGCCAACGACGCTCTTGGCCGGGAAGGTGTTAGGCGTTGGGGCAGTCGGCCTAACGCAGATGATCGTGTGGACGCTCACGAGCACGGGCATGGCGCGCTATCGCGTGGCGTTGTTGGGTCAGTTCGGAGTCGATGCTGCGCCGTTGCAGTTCCCAACGATCTCGAACGGTCAGCTCGCACTGCTGGCGCTGTTTTTCGTGTTGGGATACACGTTCTATGCGGCGTTGTTTGCGGCAATCGGGGCAATGGTGAACTCGGAGCAGGAAGCGCAGCAGGCGCAGATGCCTGTGGTGCTGTTGCTGGTCGTGAGCATCATCTTTCTGCAACCTGTTCTCAACGCGCCAGAGGGCACGCTGGCGACGGTGCTCGCCTGGCTGCCGTTCTCGTCGCCGATCGTGATGCCGCTACGCATGACCGCGATCAATGTGCCAGTGTGGGAGATCGGGTTGTCGCTGTTCGCATTGGCGGCGGGGTGCTACATCGCGATTTACGTGGCCGCGAGGATTTATCGCACTGGGCTGCTCATGTACGGAAAGCGGCCGAGCTTCCGTGAAGTGGCGAGGTGGGTGCGGCAATCGCGTTAGGCTGCCGCCTAAGTTTGTTGCACCGCTCGTGGACCGCTGTCGGCGCTTTCAACCGGCGTTTGGTCGCGGCGACTGATCACTATCCCCGCTGCCGGTACATACAAGCCGAGCGCCAACAACAGCTGCGTAAGCTGCGGCGCTCTTGTTAGGTCGTGTGGCGCAGTGGCGAGCACCGCCAAATACGAGAGCCAGGATGTCACGGTAAGGACAGTGGCGTCGCGCCAGTTGCGGGCAACAAGCCAAAGCAACAGATGGTCATAGGGGAGTGACATCGCAGGTGCCACGGTGGCAGCGGTGAGCAGGCGGCCCTCGGGCGTGCGCCATCGGAGTAGTCCCACCAATCCAACGATGCCCATCGGCCACACCAGGGGCGGATCATGGGGCGCTTCCTGTATTCGCAACTGTGCAAGCCAGTCGAGTGGCCATCGCACTTGAAATGCGAATGAGACGGCCAGCACAACGGCACCACCGAGCATCGCTGAACGGCGCGGCGCGTATGCGAATGCTTCAAGGCCGAGGTTTGGTTTCGCGACCGCCAGCCATCCCAAGCCGGGCAGCAGCGCGGCGGCGAACAACAGCGGACTCCACTGGATGTTGTAGTACGCGATGACGAACGCGGGCGAGAAGAAACATGGCGTTAGGTGTGGGGCGTGTCGAGCCACCGCGTAGGCCATTAGCGCGGTCGAGCACCCAAAGAACACCGACCCAGCAAGGGCAACCGGAATTGGTGCGAAGGGCAATGCAACGACGGCGGTTGTCAGCGGATAAAGAAAGAGGCCGCCCTCGGTGTACAGGGCTCGCGGCATTTGCGCGTAGGGACTCTCGCCTCGCAGGAGCCAGCCTGCTGCTCGCCACGCGTATGTGAAATCGAGTGCGTGCGTCGACGGATTCGCACTGAGCCGAACGAAGCACCACCAGCCGACCAGCGCGCCGACCGCAAATGCGATCGCAGCCGCCCGCCTAGCAGGTAGTGCGCCGGAGCCGGTCACGAGCTGGGGACTCGCGAAGATCTTTCTGAAATGCGGGCGCAGCGGTCGTCAGGTTACAAGAGCCGGCGGAGTGCAACCATTTGCGCGAAGTTGGACGTGATGTTCTTGAGGTTGTTCACTTTTGAGCGCCCATTGGCGCGCGGTCGGAGGCTCGTTGGAACGCTCTCAATCCGCCATCGCGCCCTCACAGCGCGAATGATGAACTCCATGAGGATCGCCCATCCACGCCCGTTAGAGCGTAGCGGGAGAGCCACCAGTAACTGGCGGCGTGCCATGAACACACCTTGGAACTTCGGCAGTCGCCCAAACAGCGCGGTATAGAGCATTCGTTCAACTGAGGACAGAACCTTACCAACGACGGAATCGGTTCTTGCTGGCAGATATCCGAGGACGAGGTCGTTCGAGATCATCTTCGGTACGAAGGTTCGCAGAATGTCGGCCGGGAACTGACCGTCAGCCGGGAAAAACGTCAGAAATTCACCGCGCGCCGTGGCAAATCCCGTTCGATAAACTCCGCCCAGGCCAAGGTTCGTCTGATGGTGGACCACTCGGACGTTGTTGTTCGCCATCGCCATGGCGTCTGCTGCTTGCCCGGTGCCATCAGTGCTGCCGTCGTTCACGATCACTACTTCGTACGCTTTTCCAACAGACTCGAGGACGGAGGTTATCTCCTCAATTGTTGACCGGAGACTGGCTACCTCGTTGAAGGCCAGGATGGCCACGGATATTTCTGGCGCCATGTTCGCTGTGAGTCGTTAGGCGTCAGGTCAACCGGTCGCGTAGGCTGCGAATGACGGTAGCAGGTGGCACGCGTTCGCCCGCGCCTCGAGATACAACCTCGAGAGCAAGTATTCCGTCCCCAGTCGCAACACGAACCGTTCCGTCGTCCACCCGCCGCCCGACGATCTGGCCGGGAATAGCAAGCGAGGGCAGCGGCCATGGCTCTTCATGTCCACGCCACACGGCCAATCGCTCCCCGCGGTATTCGCAGAACGCCCCGGCAAACGGTTCCGCGCTAGCGCGGATCAATCGCGCGATGTGGCCCGCCTTATCGGTCCAGTTGATGCGACCGTCCTCCGGCCGTCGTGGATAGCCTCGGAGAATCGGTCCAGTTTGGAGAATTGGAGTAATAGTGCCCCCAACCAACCCCTCGGCTGCCTCGACGAGCAGCATCGGGGCTTCCTGCTCGAGGCGTTTGTACAGGTCGCCGATGTATGTGTTCTGTGTCAACGGAACGATCACCTTGCGAACGATTGCGCCGGAGTCGACTTCGCCGGCGTCCATCAGGTGGACCGAAATACCGACGTGAGGTTCCCCGTTCAGGATCGCCCACGCAAACGGTGCATTGCCTCGGTAGCGAGGAAGATCGCCGCCGTGAACGTTCAGAATGCCACACCGAAACGCGCCGATCGGCTCAGCCGCGATGATGTTGACCCAGCTTACGCTGATTGCAACGTCGCAGTTCGCTTGAGCAAGTGTTTCGACAACATCAACGCGGTTCAACGTTTCGGATCGAACGAAGCGCGCGTCGAGCTCACGAGCTAGGTTCTCGAAGTCGCGCTCATCGACGCCGTACTCCGGAACCGCCTTGCACGTGGCCACGAGCGGAATAGTGTGGCCTCGCGCCGCGAGACGTCGAGCGCTCTCGATGAGCATTCGGGTCCTCCCCAAGACCGCGACTCTCACGTCACTCGGTCCGCCGCACGGCGAAATACGCGACAACCGATGAGACGCCTACACACCTCCCGCTCATACGATCAGTGTGCGTTTGTGGACACGTGAGACATGTGGAGCGCAAGGCTGCTTACGACCCGTTCCTGATCGCTTGGTGTGAGTTTAGAATGCAGCGGAAGAGACAGCGCGCGAGCTGCGACAGCATCCGTGACCGGGAAATCGCCTGCTTGAAATCCGTAGGTCGTTCGGTAGTAGCTCGTTAGGGGTATATGATAGGTTCCTATCGTCGTCTCGATCCCATCTTCGCGCAACGCCGCGATGAGCGCGCCGCGAAGCGGCGCGACTTCCGGCGGAAGCAAAACCACATATGACTGGTAGCTATGACTTCCGGGTTCTACTGACGCGGGTAGTTGAAAACCCAACGACGCAAGTTGGTCGTCGTAGCGTCGCGCAGCAGCCAGTCGTGCAGCGATGATGGTGGGCCAGCGACGAAGTTGACCAGATCCGAGCGCAGCCTGGAACTCCGTCATGCGCAGGTTGTAACCGGGAATCACAAAGTCCGGCGATCCGACGTTAGGGTCTTGCCCGTGATTCCTCAACGCTCGAATGCAGCCAGCAAGCTTGCTGTCGCGCGTTGAAATTGCCCCGCCTTCGCCCGTGGTGATGGCCTTGCGCGGATGGAAGCTGAAACAAGCAGCGCTCCCCCACGCGCCGGCTGGGCGATTCCCAATCGACGCACCGAGCGCGCAAGCAGCGTCTTCGATCACAACAGCGCCCGCTCGCTCAGCAACCGCAGAGATCTTTGCCATGTCGGCCATTCCACCAAAGGCATGAACGACCAGCACCGCCTTGACGTCGTGGTCCAACACGGTCCGCTCGAGCGCGGCAGGATCCATATTGAATGCGGCGGCATCGATATCCACGAACACGGGCGTCGCGCCGGCTAGCACGATCGCGTTGGCTGTGGCCGGCCACGAGTACGTCGTCACGGCAACCTTGTCTCCTCGCCCAACACCGAGCGCAACCAGCGTTAGGTGAAGCGCCGCCGTACAGTTGCTCACTGCAACGACGTGGGGGACGCCGGTCATAGGCGCTAGTTGCTGTTCGAACTGCGCGACATGAGTTCCCTGCACCAGCTGCCCGCTACGGAGCACACGGACAACTGCGTCGATGTCGTCTTCGGAGATATCCGGCGACGCGATCCGGATCATGCTCCCATCCGTTTGCGGTACCACGCAATCGTTCGCGCTAGCCCCTCATCGAGATCGACGACCGGTTCATAGCCTAACAATCGCTTCGCTTTCTCGATGTTCGGGATTCGGAGCTCGACGTCGGTATTGTCCCATCGAATGTTTCGTAACTCGGATCGAGAGCCTGTGAGTCGCACAACGTCGCGAGCGAGATTGTAGATCGTTACGACGCTTCGCGGGTTTCCGATGTTGAAGGCATTGCCAACCGCCTCGGACCGCGTCAGGCAGCACAGGATTCCATCTACCATGTCGTCGATGTAGCACCACGCCCGAATCTGGCTGCCGTCGTTGTGAATCGTTATGTCCTCGCCGCGGAGCGCCTGCACGATGAACCGATGGATCGCGCCTTCGCCAACCTGGCCCGGACCATAGATGTTGAACGGTCGAATCGACACGGCTGGCAATCCGAACTGGCGGTGATAGTTGTGGGCCATGTGCTCGGTGGCAAGCTTGCTGACCGCATACGTCCACCGCGCCTCCCCAACCGCTCCAAGGCTCGTCAGATCGGCCTCGCGCACTTTGTATGCGTAGCTTCCAAACACCTCACTCGTCGAAAAGTCGACGAGTCGGTCGATCTTGTGATCGCTCTCGCGTGCCGCCTCCAGAACATTGTAGGTCCCGATGATGTTCACCTGCATCGTCGTGACGGGCATCCGAAGAACCGTATCCACACCGGCAATCGCTGCAAGATGAACCACCAGATCACACCCGCGCATCGCGGACCGGACAGCGGACCCGTCAAGCACGTCACCCTGAATGACCTTGATGTTCGGGTGGCCAGCGACCGGGCTGTCCTTGAGTGAATTCCGATGGCCGCTATCGAACACGACAACCTGATTTTTTTCGACGAGACGGGCCGCGAGCGCCGACCCGATGAAGCCGGCTCCGCCCGTCAGGAGGATTCGTTGATCGCTGATCACAGATCGAAAGGACGTTGGATGAACCCCGGCGTCGTGCCAACGCCGTCGCCGCTCTTGTTAAAGGACTGCCAATGGACGGACGGTCGATTGCCAACTGCGTCACAGGTTTCCGTTGCCGCTTGCTCCAGCTCGAGCTACCGCTTCCTATGACGCGACAACCAGCCGAGGCTCCAAGCGGAGTGCGGCGTCAGCCGACCGGCCCCGTCATGGCCGTCGTTCTGGCTTGCCTCGCTATCATCGGTGCGCTTCTGATCTATGCGCCGTACGCCGCGCGGCCCTTCGACATGCGCGATTTCTCGGAATTCGTGCCGTTGTTGAAGGGCGACGATTCGGTGTTCTCCCAGTTCGAAAGAATGCTCTCGTATTACGCAACGCGTGGGCGCGCGAACGTGATCCCGTATGCCGCGATCGTCGTGAAATGGAAGCTATTCGGATGGGAATCCGAGTGGTGGCAACTGCTTCGATTCTTACAGATGTGCCTGTTGGTAGGGACGGCGTTTGTAGTCATCAGACGATTTGGCGCCGGCGTAATTGGATCGAGTATCGGCGCTTCGTTGTTCATCGTCGGCGGAAGCGCTGCGCATGGGTGGGTGAGGCTCACGATGGCGGAGGTTGTTGGCACGCAGCTGGTGCTGATCGGTATTCTGTTCGCTATGCATGTCCAGCGCTCGATGCGCTGGTGGTTGCATGTCGCCGGTCTTGCAGCCGTCGTGGCAGCGTTGGTTTTAGCGAAGGAGATGTTCGTCGCTGCCATCCCCTTCCTCCTCGCGCTCGCGCTGTGGTGGCGGTCGGATGACACCTTGAGGTTCTCGCGCTTGAGCACGCGAGACGTCTCAACGATATGCGCGATCGGGATTGCCGCGATCGTTACCGTCGTACCCATGGGCATCGTCGCGCTGACCGCTCCTGCCGGTGCCTACACAAGCACGTTCGGCACGGCTGGCGTGCCATGGTTTCGTCCCGTCGTATGGACTACAGGCGCACTCACACCGTACCTGGTCATCTCGTGGCAGAACCCAGCATGGGCGTTGGCACAACTCCTCGTGTTTATCTGGGTCATGGCGACGGGCCTGAAAGAACTGCTGCGAGATACGACGGCCCGCCGTCACAACATCATCCTCCTTTCGATTCTCGCCGCTCACGTCGCCGCCGGGGCCGTGCTTTACCTCCCGTGGCCCGTCTATCAGCCGTTCTACGCCATGCCTTTTTTTGTTGCGACCGTCGTCGCGGCGGGCCTCGCGGTCCTCGGCGCAACGCGCCGCGCACGGGCGAGCCGTGCGTACGGAGGTCTCGCGGCCGCAGGTTGGGCGTTCGTGCTTGCCTCGGCAACATCGCAGGCGCTCGACTACCGGACCGCCACTGACGCCGAGCAACGGTTCAATGCGCAGCTCGTGCGTTACATTGCCGACCAGCATACTAACTTCGACTCGCTTGTCGTGGTCAACAAGAAGCCGTTGCGCGGGGCTCGAAGTTGGCAGGGATTTGGCGCTACGATCGCCCGCTATGGAAATGCGATGTCGCTGACGATGCCGTCAGTGGTCGACGAGGACTGCGCCACGGCAAAAGCACGCCGCGCTACGAGCCGGCCCAGCACCATGTTGCTCCGGTATGGGAACACCTGCACCGCGATGGGCGCGCCGGACACCGTTCTCGTTAGGCGATACGTGAAATTCGACTGGGATCGGTTTCGTCCCGCGAACGACTCGCTGTACGCCGAAGTCTATCGCGGACTTGACGGCGGAGCCCCGTAGCCCGTCGCCAGCCCAAGATCGTGCGATGTCGCCAGAGCACGGTAGTCCGACCGGACGATGTTCTCCAGCCGCTCGCTGGTGTAGTGACCACACATCCGATGGTACTTGATGCGAAACACGTCGACGAATCCACGCGACGCATCTCTGAACAATCGGACGGTGGACGTTTCGTTGTTCCTCAGCTGGACCGGAATGCGCTTGATATCGAGCTTGTGGACGAGCGAGAGGTACACGAGCTCGACGTCAAAGGCGAACCGCTCCAGCCGTTGCAGCGAGAAAAGCTCGTCGGCAACATCGCCGCGAAATCCTTTCAGTCCACACTGTGTGTCGAAGAATCCGCCGGTCACAATCCGCCCGACAAACTCAGAGAACAGCGCCGACGCAACGCGACGCTGCGCGGATTGCACTGTGAGATAGCTCGAGTCGGGCAGATTCCTATCGCCGATGACAACATGAAATCCGCGCTCGCGAATGTACGCCGCGATCACGGGGATCAGCTCAAGATCGTATGGCAGGTCAATATCGGTGAAGATACGGACGGTCCCGCGCGCGGCTCGCATGCCTGTCGCGACTGCTGCCCCCTTTCCTCGATTGTGCGGTAGGCGAATCAACCGAACGCAGGCTGAATCAGACCACGCGTTATCGGGAAAGTCGCCACCTCCGTCGTCGACAATGATGATCTCATATCGCATCCCGGTTCCGGCAAGAAACGACGAAAGGCGAGCGACCGACCGCACCGCGAGCGGGGCGGACCGATAGCACGGCAGCACCACGGCGAGATCGGGCGGCGGCGCGAGTGGCTCAGACTGTCTGGCTTGCTGCGGCATGGGTGGATGATACGTGGACGATCGACGCACAAGGTGCGTTGCGTCACGTTGGCCGTGACGACACTCGTTCCGGCTCGTCGCTCGGAGTCTAGCGGCAAGAACCGATGGCGTCACACTTTGCGCTCACCCACGTTCGTCGATGTGCGAGTTCTCGCCGCCATTCACCATCCGCCAGTTAGCTGTGGTCGAACAGGTTCATGAGACGGACACCCGGGTCCGACTACTCGCAACCGCTGCGGCTCTTGCCGCAATTGCGATCGCGCTGGCCGTGTACCGGCCATTCGACCCGCGCCCGTTCGAGTTTCTGGATTTTCCAGAGTTCTTTGGAGTTCTCGAGCGCGGTCCGGCCCTCAGCGATCGTATTAACGGGCTCGTCGCCTACTACCATGGTCAAGGTCGGGCGAACGTCCTCGCTTATGTCCTGATTGCCGTTAGGTGGACGCTGTTCGGCCGAAACACGGCGGTATGGCAGCTCGCGCGGTTTCTCGTCATGTGTGCGCTTATTCTGCTCACTTATGTGCTGCTGCGTCGGCTCGGGGCCTCACGCACCGGCGCGGCCATTGGAGCGTCGCTTTTTCTGACAACCGAGGCTGCCTCACACGGATGGCTTCGGCTCAGCATGATGGAGCCGCTCGCCACTGTCTTGATATACGCAGCGGCAATCATCGGCTCGCGATTGCAGCGCAGCAACCACTGGCGGATTGATCTCGTCCTGATTGCCGGTTTGGTGATCGCCGCGATTCTGCTGAAGGAAGTCATTGTCGCGACTGTTCCTCTGATCGCGCTCGTTGGCCTTTGTGTCGGAGCAGATGGCTCCCCTTCACTTCCATGCTGGTCAAAGCGAAACGCGACACTGATCATATCCCTAGGCGTCGCTGCTGGGATCGCACTCGTCCCAACAATGGCGGCGGTGATAGGCCTTCGCGGCTCTGCATATGCGGCGAGCTACGGATCCGGTCCACTACAGCCCAGTCGCATCGTGTCGTTCCTGTTTGCGACACTCGTCCCGTTCAACGTCTTCGCGAGCAGCGGAGGCTTGATCGTCTTTGCCTGCTACGTGCTGCTGACCACGGCCGGGGTGGCGACGATAGCGCAGCATATCGAGTCTCGACAATCCAGGTGGATCCCGCTTGCAATCGCGTTAGCCGTTGCGTTGTTCGGCGCCGTCGCGTACGTACCGTGGCCAAGCTTCGAACTCTTCTACACGATCCCGTATCTGATTGCACCCGCGATCCTTCTCGCGATCGCCGTATCGGCCATTGAACGGGCTCACGGGAGAGGCCGCGCAGCCGCATACGGTGCAACGCTCGTTATCTCCGCGTACGCGATTTCATTGGCGCATGCGCACGCACGACGAACCGCTGCCGCACAGCGCCTCGTCGACATAACGGCTATCGCGATATCGCAGGTGCCTAACGTCGATACCGCGGTCTTTGCTGTCGCGAGGATGCACCCGCAAGCGTGGCAGGGTACCGGGCCGACGATTGCCCGCTACGCAACGGCCGTCCGTCACGTGCCGTTCCCTGTCGCAATCGACGTGCCTTGCGCAACCGCGGCGTCGAGAGCTACCGCGGCACACCGGACGCTGGTCGTCGTGCTGTCGTCCCAGTGCCCGAGCCCGACGAACGCATCCACGACGATGCAGCAAGTATATCACCATTGGGACTGGAACCAGGGATTCGTGAGGGACTCGCTGCGCGCGTCCCTCATCAGTGGAACAGCAGCGGCCGTCGACGCTAGCACGCGCTGATGCCGAACACTCAAGGTCGACGCACTATTGTGATGATCGCGGGCCTTGTCTGCTTCGCCAGTCTTGCCGGGTACGTATATCGCCCGTATGTCGCTCGGCCCTTCGACATGGTGGACTTCTCCGAGTTTCTGCCGATCCTCCGAACCCACAGTTCGTTAGGCTCGAGACTCGTCGCCATGATCCGCTATTACGCCGAGCAAGGGCGCTTGAATCCGGTCGTCGTCTTATTCATTGCAACGAAATGGACCGCCTTTGGCGATCACACTGCAGCGTGGCAGATGCTACGCGCTGGCCAGATGCTAGCCCTGACCGGCCTCACATATGCCCTCCTGCGCCGCCTCCAGATCAGCGTGGCCGGAGCGCTCGCGGGTGCCGCACTGCTGGTCGTCTCTGCGCCTGCCGCCCGCGGGTGGGTCCGCCTAACGATGGCAGAACCTTTTGGAATGACGGCGATTGTCGCCGCAACGCTCATCGGAACGTACTATCAAAGTTCTGTACGATGGAGGCGACTTGCCATCGCGATGATCGGCCTCATGGCGGTGACGCTATTGACGAAGGAGCTTCTTGTTGCCGCCGTTCCGGTGGTCTTGTTCATAAGTTGGTGCCGCACGCCTGACGGTTGGATCGGGAGACCGCAGTTGTCGAGGCGAAACATCGAGCTCTTGGCGCTGACCAGCTTCATGGCCATCACAGCGCTCCTGCCGAGCGTGTTGGTTGCGCTGCGAGCTTCCCCCGATGCATATGTCGCTTCCTACGGAAGCGGCAGCGTCGGGCCTCTCGATCTTCTTCGGCTGGAGCTGTTCACGCTCATCCCGTTCGTACCGATCGGTGATCCGACGCCTCCTGGGGTAATGATCGCCGGCCTCTCGTATTTCGCACTGCTGGCAGTCGGGCTGAAGCTTTTTGCGAGCACATCGCCGTCGCGCTGGCACACATGGTCGATCTTCGGGGTGGGGTTTGTCTACCCGCTGCTTGGGGCTGCAATCTACCTACCGTGGCCCGCCTATCAGTGGTTTTACTCCTTGCCGTACTTGTTAGGCCCTGCCGCATTGATTGGCGCTGCAATCACCGGAATAGAGCGCGCGGCACCAGGGTGGCGAGCCGTGGCGTACGGCGGGGCCGCCTGCGTGTTTGCGAACATGACGTCGGACGCAGCGCTCCTTGCTCGGCGCGCGGAGGCATCCCAGTTCCTGGCCAGCACGACTGCGGATGTCGTTTCGCAGACTCCGACGCTCGACTCCGCCTTCGTCGCAGCGCGTGAGATTCCAAGGCAGTCATGGCAGGGCTTCGGTCAAACGCTCGCGCGGTATGCACGCGGCACCGGTCGATCGTTTCCGCCAACCGTCGACATTACGTGCGACGAAGCGGGACGGCGCATGGGCCGAGTCGGCGAGCGGTCGATACTGATCGTGTTCTCGACGCATTGCCCCATTTCGGACTCGGGTGCGACAAGGCTATCACGATCATTCGAATGGCCTGACTGGGGGAACGGCGCCATACGGCACGATTCGATTTCGGTCGCCATCTTCACCAATCCGCGACGCCTAACGACGTCGGCAGCGAAATGACGATTCCGCTACCGCCGATGACGACCCCACCAACGATGAGGACGCGGCTCGTCATCGCCTTGACGGTCGCGATAGCCAGCGCGCTGTATGTGTTCTTCTACGCCCGCGCCAACCCCGACTTCGTGAGCGACTTCGACCAGGTCTGGGCCGGGGCACGCGCAATCCTGCATGGCCAGAACCCATACCTCGTCGTCGGACCCCGCCGAGCGTTCCACTGGGCGTGGCCACTCTACTACCCGATGCCGGCCCTGATCGTGACGGCGCCCCTCGGTGCCCTTCCGGTCGTCGCGGCCCGCGTGATCTTCGCCGGTGTCTCCGCCGGTCTCTTCGCATTCGCACTCACCCGTGAGAACCTTGATCGCTGGCCTGTTTTCATCAGCGTTTCGTTCATGGTGAACGTGGAACTCGTACAGTGGTCGAGCCTCCTCGCGTTCGCGGCGATGACGCCCGGCATGAGCTGGCTCGCCGCCACCAAGCCCAACATCGGGGTCGCCATCCTAGCGGGCGCCTCACGGGCCAGAACGATCGCGATCATCGCGTTAGGCACGGCGATCCTTGTCGGCGCCAGCTTCCTCGTGCTCCCCTCGTGGCTCCATTTCTGGCTCGACAACGTCCGCTCCGCGCCGCATTTCCGGCCGCCCATCACTCGGCCGGGCGGATTCGTGCTGCTCGCAGCGGCAATCAAGTGGCGAAGGCCCGAGGCGAGGTTCCTCTGCGCAATGGCGTGTACGCCACTTACCCCTACGTTCTATGATCCCGTGCTTCTCTACCTCGTGACACGGACGTTTCGCGAAGCTCTGGCACTGACTGTTGGGACTGTTGCGCTTTTCTTCACCATTGCCATCGTCAACCCGACGCCGATCTTCTCCGTCTGGGGCGAAGTTCTCGCGAAAGCAAGTATCTGGGTTATCTATGTACCGTGTCTCGTCATGGTGCTGCGACGTCCGAACAGCGGCCCGCTTCCATTGCCGAGTGGACTCCTCAATCGTCTTCCGTGGGTGTCGCGTGGGAATCGCGAGGGCGCACTTCCTGGACGATAACACTCCGTCAGTCCAGGATGCGCCAGCGTTTCTCGCGGTTTTCAGGACGCGACGCCCTCCGATGGTGAGACACTCAAATGTTTGTCCTGTAAGCAGATAGCTTGCAAAGTTGACCTAGCGACTTCACTGGCTCCTCCCTATTGTTCCACAGTCTTTAACCGTCTCAGCCATGCGCACAATCTCTCGCTTCCTCCGCTCCGACGACGCCATTGCCATCACCGAGTATGGTCTTCTCGTCGCACTCGTTGCCGTTCTGCTAATCGGTGTCGTCACCATCTTCGGGTCGTCGATCAGGTCGTGGTTCGCCGACCGCACCAGCACCATTACCACAGTGTGACGGATTCCCACCTTGGGCGGGCCGCGTGTAGCAATGGTCCGTCCGCGAGCTGGGACGCTGTTTCGGGCACACACGTTTGGCGGCCGGATCCGGTGATTGCCGGGCCCGGCCGCGCATCTTATTCGCCAATAGATAACATGCGCGAGTCCTCAACGTGCGCGTGAGCCCGCACACGAAAGCAACGTGGAATCGGGAGCGATGAGACCGCATGCAACAGCCGGCACGGGCGGCGAGGAGTTGCATAACGTTGTGAGACTACCGATAGCGCTCACACTCGGCGCGTGGGGCGCATTCATTACGTACTTTTCGTTGATCGTCGCGCCAAACCACCTCGCGAAGGACTTCTCCTGGCCATGGCGTGGCGCGCGAGCACTGCTCGAAGGGCACAATCCGTATCACGTCGTACAGGCGACAGGCCCATACCCGTTCAACGTCGGTCTATTCTATCCGATGCCGGCGGTGGTCGCGGCGGTCCCCTTCGCCCCCCTCGGACCTGCCATGGCGGGCGCCTTGTTCTTCGGGATTTCGTCAGCGCTGCTCGGCTGGGGCCTAACGCGTGCGAAGAGCGATCTGGCCAAACTGCCGCTGTTTGTCAGCGCACCGTTCTGTATGGCGGCAGTGCTGGCGCAGTGGGCGCCCCTCATGACCGCTGCGGCTGTCCTTCCCGCGCTCCAGTTCCTCACCGTCGCAAAGCCAAACATCGGGGCGGCCTGCTGGACTTATAAACCGACAATTCGGGGTGCAGTGCTCGCCGCGGCGTTCGCGCTGGCAACATTACTCTTGGTGCCTTCCTGGCCATTTGATTGGCGTGAGGCGCTGCAGGCCGCGCCGCGCTACAAGGGACCATTGTTTCGCGGACTCAGCGGGTTGATTCTGCTCGCCGGTGCAGTCGCCTGGAAGCGCCGTGAGGGACGACTCTTTCTCGCGATGGCTGTGGTTCCGCAGCTATCGTTGTTTTACGATCAGCTTCCTCTCTGGTTGATCCCGCAGACCGTGTGGCGGTCGCTCCTGCTGTCCGTGTTGAGTTGGGTCGCATGGTGGCAGTGGTATCCGAGCCGTGCGCTCACGTCGAGCGTGGCCGTGGCCGCACCCTGGGTGTTCTGGTTGATCTACATTCCCGCGCTGCTGATCCTGATCATGCCGTTAGGCATGCTCCGTCGGTCACCGGCCAGCGCCACCGAAGGTCAGCCCGAACGTGCAGCAGCCTGACCGCCCGACGCCACGCCGACTCGGCCGCGCGCTGGCAGCGTTAGGCATCGGCCTGTTTGCCGCCACCGCCGCCTGGCTCGCGTCACACCGCCCTGGCTTCGGTACGCCCGACTTTCAGTGGTGGTGGCTGACCGCACGCGCGGTTCTCGACGGCCAGAATCCGTACGCAGTCGTGCCGAACGCGATTGACGCACAATTTCAGTTCTATAACCCGCTGCCGGCGGCTGTGCTCGCGATCCCCTTCGCATTCGTGCGACCCGATGTCGGACTCGCGCTCTTCTCCGGTGTATCCGCCGCAGTCCTTGCATTCGCCGCCACTCGCCGCTCGTTCGACCCGCTGGTGATGTTTCTGAGCGCGAGCTTCGCACATACCATCGTCATGGGCCAGTGGTCGTTGCTGTTGACGGCAGCGCTGTTCGCGCCGTCGCTCGCGTTCATCGGCAGTGCGAAACCGAACATAGGCGTTGCGATCATTGCCGCCCTTGCGTCCTGGCGCGTTGCGCTCGCGATGCTCGCGTTCGCGGTCTTCACCGTAATCCTGCGACCCAGCTGGCCAATGGAATGGTTCGCGGTGGTGAAGACGTCGACGTATCACTTTTCGCCCATCACGATTCCCGGCGGGTTCCTTCTGCTGCTTGCCGCACTGAAATGGCGCCGCCCCGAAGCGCGACTCGTCGCCGCGCTGGCGGTGGTGCCTCAATCCCCATTCGTGTACGAAGCGATGCCGGCGTTCTTCGTTCCGCGTTCGCGCACCGAGTTCTACGCCCTCGTGATCGGTAGTGACGTGGCATTGGGCATCTATGCGTACTTCCGCGGCGTCGCGCCAGCCGAGTTTTTCCGCATCAACGGACTGGCCGTCGTCCTCTGCGTGTATCTGCCCGCTCTCGTGATGGTGCTCCGCAGACCCAACGAAGGCGCTGTACCGGCGTGGATCGAACGGGCAGCATCGTATCTTCCAGAACGCTTGCGAGGTCGTCCGCTGCCGGCCGAGACACATCCATGAATCTATGGAGTGCACGCCGGTGACCGACGGCGCTGCCACGATCTTCCCCGAGGTGCCAGACTCTGCATCTCACGTTAGGCTCGGTGGCCGCCTTCGATGGCTTGCGGTCGCAGTCGGCGTCACCGTCCTGGCCACTCTCTGGTTCGCGTGGGGCAGCAGCCGCGAGCCGGGATACATCAGCGACTTCGACCAACTGTGGGTAGCCGCCCATAGCGCCGCGGATGGCCGTGATCCGTACGCCGAGTCCATCACACGCCCCGCCGCACCGGGATTCCCCGTTGCGATGGGGCTGTATTACCCCATGACTGCCGTCGTGATCGTATCGCCGCTGGCCATGGTTCCGCTCCGCACCGCGCGCCTCCTGTGGGTAGCGATCGGTGTCTGCTCCTTTACGCTGCTCATACTCGCACGATACTCCTACGCGCGGCTACCGGCCGTAATGTCCGGCGCGTTCCTCATGGCGGTGTCACTCGCCCAGTGGTCGCCATATCTGGCCTGTGCCGTGATGACGCCGGCGTTCGCCTGGGTGCTCTCGGGAAAGCCTAACGTTGGGATTGCGGCCGCTGCCGCGTCGCGGATCACCCGCCTCGCGATATTGCTTGGTGCCATTCCGCTCGTCGTCGCGTTCGCCTGGCGTCCCGACTGGGTGATGGCATGGCGCGCTTCGCTCCACAGTGCCGAACACTTTCACCCGCTCATTCTGCGCCCCGGCGGACTCCTCATTGTTCTGGCATTGCTCAAGTGGCGCCGCCCCGAGGCGCGGTGGCTGATCGCACTGGCGTGTCTGCCCGGAACGCCTGGCGCCGCCGAAGCGCTCGTTCTGTTCGCGTTCCCAATGACTTTTCGGCAGTGCCTCTCGCTCGCGCTGCTCACGCACGTTCCGAATTTCCTCATGCTCCGCGCCCACTTCGATACGTTCCAGGCGTTCACGGACCGCGGGGCGATCCTCATGCTGGCGTTCGTTTATCTGCCTGCGCTCGTCGCGATCCTCATGCGTCCGAACGCAGGTCCGCTCCCGGCTTGGCTGGAACGACTAACACCGGGTCTTCCTGGCTGGCTTCGCGGCTCGCCCGTGTAATCAAGCCACGCCGACGGCCGGCTCGACTACCGCACTCGGCGATGTTTCAGTGTCGGGTTCGGCGTTAGGCTGGCGAAGCAAGACGATCATGGCGGGCAAGTACAGCAGGACGATGAGTGACGGCACCGACACGGCCGCGTAGCGCGCGAAATCATTGGAAGCCGTCAGCAACGGCGGCCACATTGCTGCGTGTGAAAGCAGCGCGAGGACGAGTGTCGTGCGGAAGCTCCAGGGGAACGCAAACAGCGGCAACGCGTTGTACACAACGGGAGTACCGGGCAGAAAACAGGCGACGAGCAGCCACCGAGCGGCACTGCGCCGCCATCGTAGCAATGCGAGCGCTAGGACCCACCCGATCGGGTGAAACCCGATGGGGCGAAGGTTCGGATCTCGATTGATCGCCCCGAGCCACTCCGCGATCCATCCCGGCCGAATGGCAAACGCCGCGACGAAGAAAACAACACCGGTAGTGGCCGACACCATCAGCGCGCGCCATCGACGATACGATACGAATACGGCGATATGTGCGTTAGGCTTCGTGGCCGAAACCAGACTCAGTGCCGGTGCGATCACAGTGGCCGCCGTCAGCGCACTCCACTGCGCCAGCGTGAGCGTCATGAGGCCTGCGCCACTCGCCAGGCCTGCCAGCGGATGCCAGTGGCGCCGCGTCAGCAGAAACGCCAGGAGTGCAAACGAGACTCCGCAGAATAGCGCGCGGGCCTCGACGATCGGTAGCATGGCGAGCGGACTGACAACAATCAGCGCTGGAAGCGGATAGTAGAGGTTGTACCTGAAGGGCCCGACGGGCCCCGCCGAGTTCGCCCTAACGACCTGATACGGGTTGTCACCCGCGAGCATGGCTCGAGCTCCAGCCCAGAGCTGATCGAAGTCGGAGACGCCGCCAGGATTCGCCGCCGACGCGTAGAACCAGTAACCAGCCGCAGCAATTCCAATGGCGACCGCCACGGCGATCCGGTGCGAAAAACGCGGAGCGTCTCGCTGGGGAGTCACGCCGCGGCCTCGGCTGACCCTCGAGCCCACCGCGGCCAGCTCGCGACCGCGCGTTCGATCCACCGTGGGGCCGGCCCGACGTTAGGGCGGCGCAGCACGAGAATCGTTGCCGGCACCACCGTGCCTAACGTGAGTGCTGCCTGGATCAACAGCAATCTGGTGCGGGATGCTTCCGCGTTGAAGCCCAAGATTGCCGGCGCAGTGAGCCAGGCGGTCCACGTCAGGAAGAGCGCTTCACGAAAGGTTCGCGGGATCAACCACAGCATCAGGTGGTCGTACGGAAATGCGCTCACAGGCACTAGCGTAAACGCCACGAGTGCGCGCCCTTCCGGAGTTCGCCACCGCAACAGCCCGGCAAATCCGAACGCGCCTAACGGCCAGGCGAACGTCGCCGCGTGTGGGATCTCCTGCTTCGCAACATGCGAGAGCCACTCTGCTGGCCAGCGCGGATTGAGTGCAAAACACACGAGGATGATGACGATCCCGGAGGCGACCGTGAGCCAACGCGGTCGGTACGCGAAAGCGACGATTCCGATGTTCGGTTTGGCAGCCGCCAACCAACCAATGCCCGGCAGCAGCGCCGATGCCATGAGCAACGGCGGCCAGTTCGCGACACTGAACGCCAGCAGGAACGCAGGCGACATGAGCGCAAGCAGGCGCCACCAGCCCCCAGCGGACAACCCATATGAAACGAGACCAGCCGACATACCTACGAACGCTGCCCCCGCCATTGTATCGGACAGGCCAGCGAAGGGAATTGCTACCAGCGCGGCTGGTAGTGGGTAAAGAAACGCACCTGCGGCACCCGGCACGCCCGGGACCATTTCGAGGTACGGATCGCGGCCAGCGAGCAGGAGGCGCGCAGCGTGGAGCGGGAAACCAAAGTCACCTGCGTCTGCGCCGGGATGCAAGCTCACATAGAGCAGGTAGAGCCCGAATAGTGCGACCGCGATCGCACCGGCCACGGCGAGACGAAGCTGTCTGGTTGGTCGACTTCGGAGCTCCACCAAAGCGTCTCGGGTGACGCCTAACGAGAACCGCCGCCCACCTTGCTGACACGCGTCCGGGATCCTGCCGGCGTTTCTGCGTCGTCGCGGCCGACGCGGGCGAATCGCGGATCTGACCTGATGCGATCAAACGCGGGATCCCGCAACGCGCTACGCAATTCTGCGCCGCGAGGACGCGCCCGCGACAGTGCGTCAAATGCCTTGTCGCGATTGCCGACCGCCGTGAGGCCCATTCCAAAGTAGACTGCGTCTCGAACTCCGAGCGTCGCGCCTTGCTTGAGCTTCGCGTTCGAGAGTCTTCGGGCGTCGGCCCGAGCGGCGTCGACTTCACGGGCCACCGCGGTAACATAGAATTCCAGCGTCTCACCCCATGCCGCGCCACTCAAGCGGCGTGCCGTCTCCGCATCGCTGAACGCGTCGCGGAACTCGTCGAGATGCATGCGAACGCGCGCGCGCAGCGCATACGCGTTAGGGTCATACGAATCGGCGCCAATGCTGGCATTCACCAACGCGCACGAATTCGAGTATCGCCGGCCGAGATACTCCAGCTCCGCAAGTAATCGTAACGATCCCGCACGGTCACGCTCCAGCTCGAGCGCGCGTTTCACGTGGGCTTCCGCGGCTTCATCGCGCCCGAGTCCCAGCAGCGTGATCGCGTACTCTTCGTGCACGTAGGCATTTCGGGGAGCGACCTTTATCGCTCGCTCGTGCGCGGTCACCGCCGTGCCATAGGCTTTGGGATCGCGAACGCGTTCGAAGATCGCACGAGCGGTCCACGCGTCCGAGGTTGCGCTGTCCGCTTCGAGCGCGCGGTCGACGAGCGCGTCACCTTCACGCAGCGCCGCGAGCTGGCCCAGAGGGCCGACGCGACCTCTCCGCTCCAATGCGGACGCATATGCTCGCGCCAGGCGGCCGAGCACGAAACCGGATTGCGGAGCACGCGCCAGGGCGCGCTCGTATGCTGTTCGGGCCGAGTCCGCTGCCCAGATGTCGTGCTGTGCCAGGAAGAAGTCACCGCGAGTGATTTCGTCATATGCTTCGGCGTCAGCGACGCGACGCGACTCAGGCACCTTACCGGTGCCGAGAATCTCAGCGATGGCGCCGACAACTTGATCCTCGATCGACGCTAGCGGTGTTTGCGGATAGATGAAGTCGCGGGTCCAGCGGGCATCCTCGGCCCCTCGCTCGGTGATGCGCACAGCAAGCGTGGCGCCCTGCCGTTGCGATACCATCGTCCCGGACACGACGAGCTTCGCGCCAACGCGCTCGCCAAAGTCATCGAGTCGCCCCGCGGCATCGAGCGATGCGCGTTCCGCTGCTCCGAACGTTGGGGTCGCGACGCCGGGTAGCGTGGCAATACCGGTTGCGACACCGCGAACGAACGCCCACGGGAGATGGACCTGGCTGCCGTCGTTCAGCCGCGCGTCGAGCGGCATAACGGCCACCAACGTTGTCCCGTTAGGGTACGACGGACGGTTGACGATTTCCGCGACCGGCGTGCGTCCGTCTACACGACACGGCGGAGGGGGAGCGATTCGCGGCGTCTGCGCACCAAGGGTGACGCCAGACGCCGCGATGGCATACAGAACCGCCGCTAGGCGGAGCCGTGATGCACAAAGGTTCTTCGCTAGATGGTGCATCAGGGCTCCGTGCAGGTTTGCCTAACGAACGAGAATTGGCCGCTGGAGTGTGGTTGGGCCCGCCCCAATCGGCCCAGTTGCAGCGAGCGGCTTGAAGATTCCGACAATCTGGCCCTTATCCCAGTTTTCGCCCTTATTCGCATTCCCGTTGTCGGGGTACATCTTCGTCAGCGTGAACGAACCGATCATGCGAACAGTCACTTGCGTGGAGCCGTTACAGCCTGACAGGCACTGATGAAATGCTGTCTTGATGTCCACGCCAACTGTGCCCTGGTCATTCATGCAATCGCCGTGGTTAGCGCCGTTTGCGGTGATAATATCAGCGCAGATGTAGTTCTGGTCCCCGCCGTTCTGCTTCTCGACCGCGGCCAACGTCGGCCCCACCATGTTGCCGGTCTTCACATCGAGAACGTCGCCCACACCGACCGGGTAGCACTGGAGGCCCTCGATCGCGTCTTCATAACCCTGAGCGCCGTTCTGGGGTGGACCATCTGGATTCACCGTTCCGTCGGCCGACTGAGCTCGCGGCAGTTTCACCGCCTGGAAGTTGCCGGGCATGGTTGAGCCAGGGACGCCCTCATCGAGCCCGGTGCTCGATGAACCCATTTTGAGCGTAAACGTGCGCTCGGCATCGGTCATCGAGCCAAGAAGGTCGCGGTCTTCCTGCGTGAAGTCTCGCGTCAAGTTGTCGAAGCTGTCTGGGTCACCGGTCAGCGTCGGCGGACTAAGCGCAAGCCGCTTTCGATTGACGAGATCCATCAAGATCGTGTACGGCATCGACCACGGCTTCATGCAATTCGTATTGTTCACGGGTGCGTTGGCCCACGCCGTCGCGCGCGCCTTTACCCGCGGTGCGGCTATCCCGAACGCACCCATGATCATTTTGTTCGTGCCATGGCTGACCACCACCTGGACCGCGTCGTTAGGCGTTCCATTCGCGGTAAACGTCGCCGAGGCGTCGTCCCAGTGGCCCACGATGACACTGTCGACTTTGACGGTGTCGTAGAGTGCCCGATTGAGCCGCGCCATCTTCGTCGCGGTATCGGTGACCAGTGCGTTCAACGAGCCCTTTTGATGCGGCGGCGTGAGCTGCACCGCGCCGGCCAGCGCGCCAACATCCGCCGCCGTTTGCAGTTCGTTGCGCATCGTCCAGATACGGCTCATGTCGACGGCCATCGCGGCGGCCGCCATGAGAACCATGAACAACAACCCGAATAGCACGACGAAGATGCCCTTCCGGTTTTTCAGCCGACGCATGGGATCCTCCGGGTGTTCATTGTCCCGGCCAACCTGAGAGAGTCGCAGCACGAAAAGGCTACTGTCCGATCTTCCCGAATTCCGTAATAACCTGCACGAGCGCCGGCCCCATGATCACGATGAACAGCGCTGGAAGAATGAACAAGACGAGCGGGAACGTCATCTTGAGGGGTGCTTGCTTTGCCTTCTTCTCAGCCGTCTGGCGCCGCTTCCGCCGCAACGTCTCCGCCGACACGCGCAGAACCGTCGCAACGCTCGTTCCCCATTTCTCACTCTGAATCATACTCGACACGAGCGCACGAATCTCCTCGACGCCGGTGCGCTGCCACAGGCCGCGAAGCGCGACATCTCTCGGAATACCTGCGTTGGTCTTTCGATTCACGACCGCGAGCTCGTGCGCCAGATCCGTGTGTGCGAGCCGAATCTCACGGGCAACGCGAAGGATGGCCGCGTCGAGACTGATGCCGGCTTCTACGCAAACGACCATGAGGTCGAGAGCATCCGGAACGGAACGCCGGATGCGCTCCTGCCGCATGCGGATCAGCCGGTCGAGGAATCCGACTGGAATGATGTACGCGCAGAAGACCGCAACCCCCATGTACACGATGAACATGAAGAAGCTCGATCTCGGCACGAAGATATACGTGAAGAGCGGTACGGTGACGAATACCGCCACCTGGACCAGAAAGAAGGTGGCAGGCGCTGTCGGGCTGTCGTAGCCGGCCTGCACCATCTTCTCGGAGGACGTCTCTTCGGAGGGGCTACCCGGCAGGGCATCCAGCAGCCACTGACGGAAGCGTCCCTCACTTTTTTCTTTGATAGGACGCAGCGCGATGGCAGGCGCACCTGCGTCATCGAAGGCCCCGGCCCGCGCCAGCACCTCACGGCGCTGGGCCATCGAGATGAGCGCAAACCCGCCAATGATGACGGCAATCACGCCTAACGCGATGAAAAGAATTACGGCTATTGGCATCGGCAATCCGTCAGATATCGATGTCGGCGATCTTCATCATCATCCAGTACCCAATCATCACCGAAAACGCAGCAGCCACGAACATGAGGACGCCCGTGGTGCTCGCGAGCATCGGCGCCATGAAGTCGCGGTTGATCAGATTGATCAAGATGAACACGCCCAGCGGCAGCAACGACAGGATTCGGGCGGACATTTTGGACTCGGCCGTCAGCGTCTCGATGTCCGCCTTGAGCGCCGCGCGCTCGCGCATCAGCGTGCCAATGTTTCCGAGCACCTCACTGAGGTTACCGCCTGTCTCACGTTGAATCAACACCGCCGTGACAAACATCTTGAGGTCCAAACTATCCACGCGGCTCTGCAACGCGAGCAGGGCGATTCGCACCTCCATGCCGAGCCGTTGCTCCTCGTAAAATCGGGCGAATTCCGGACCGAGAGGCTCTCGAACCTCCTCTCCGATGAACTTCATTGCCGCCTGAAAGGAGTACCCAGCCCTCATGGCACTTACCAGCATGTCAATCGCATCCGGCAACTGATCGCGAAACAGCGAGAGACGCTTCTTCTGTTTGGAGCGCAGCAACGTGAGAGGAATGAGCAAGCCGACCACGCCGCCGAGCACTCCGACGATCACGCCGCGAACCATCGCGCCGAGCGCGAATCCGATCGCGGTGAAGACGGCCGCGCGCAGAAGGAACGCGCCAGGCGTGCCGTTCTCCCCTCCCTTCTGCAGCTGCTCCGCGACGTAGGATGTTATTCCACGACCGGCAAGAAACTTGTCCAACGCCGGCAGATCACTGACGTTCGCGTCACGAATGATGCTGCGAACGCTGCTCGGCGTTCCGCTGTCCCGCTCTCGGAGACGCCGCAAGGCCGTATCCGCGGCAGACAACCGCGACCGGTTGATGAACAGATACCCACCGATCAGAACGCCGACAGTACCGAGAAATACTGCGGCGAGAATGAGCAGTTGCGACATTTACTCGGCTCCGTCGAACATCCGCGAAGGGAGTTCCACTCCAGCTACCCTGAGTCGCTCGGTGAACGCTGGACGAACGCCGGTAGCCTCGAACTGGCCGACAATGCGACCCTCCGGCGAGATGCCTCGCCGGCGGAAGCGGTAAATCTCCTGCGACGTCACGATTTCACCTTCCATGCCGGTAATCTCCGTAACGCTTACGATCCGTCGCGTTCCGTCGGACAAACGCGACGCCTGAATGATCAAGTCGAGCGCCGACGAGATCTGCTCGCGCATCGCGCGATTCGGCAGGTTCGTCCCCGCCATCAGAATCATGGTCTCTAGTCGCGACAGCGCGTCACGAGGCGTGTTCGCGTGCACGGTCGTCAGCGAGCCCTCGTGACCGGTGTTCATCGCCTGAAGCATGTCCAGCGCCTCCGGGCCGCGGACTTCACCGACGATGATTCGATCCGGACGCATACGGAGCGCATTCTTCACCAGATCGCGCGCTACGACCTCACCGCGGCCTTCAGAGTTGGGCGGCCGGGTTTCAAGCCTGACCACGTGTTCCTGCTGCAGACGGAGCTCAGCTGCGTCTTCGATCGTTACGAGACGCTCATCCGACGGGATGAACGAGCTCAATGCGTTCAAGAGGGTCGTTTTGCCCGAACCCGTACCGCCGGAAATGAGAACGTTGAGGCGAGCCTTCACGCAGCCAGCCAGAAGCTGCAACATCTCCATCGTCATACTGCCGTTCGCGATCAACTGCTCGACTGTAAGGTCCGCGCCGAATCGACGAATCGAGAGCACAGGACCGTCGAGCGCCAACGGCGGAATGATCGCGTTGACACGCGAGCCGTCCGGGAGGCGGGCGTCGACCATCGGTGACGATTCGTCGACGCGACGACCGACACGACTCACGATCCGGTCGATTACGGCCATCAAGTGAGCGTCGTTCCGGAACTGCGTGCCGACTCGCGCCAGCTTACCGCGACGTTCGATGAAGATGTCTTTGGCGCTATTGACGAGAATGTCGGAGATGGTCGCGTCGCGGAAAAGCGGTTCGATAGGACCAAGTCCAGTGATTTCCCAGACGATCTGCTCGACAATCTCCTCACGCTCGGCCTGACTGAGCGGGGTTGATTCTTCGCGCAGGAATTCGCCGACTGCGAGTCGGATCTGATGGACAACTTCGACCTCATCCTTGATCTGCTCGAGCGCCTCGAGGTCGAGCCGTTCAATCAGTCGGTGATGCAGATCGATCTTGAGCTGATCGACGGCGCTCAGCTTGTCCGGGTCTGCATTGCGCGTTCCCCGGGTGCTGTACATGCTCGACGACAACCGAGCTGCAGCACTGTTCCCGGACGAATTGGTGCTTTGCACCGGAGTTGAAGGCAACGGAGCCGGCGGAGGCGGCGGCTGAGGTCCGTTACGTGTTTCTGGCGTGGCAGGCACCTCGGTTGCGGCAGGCGCTCCACCGTTTGCATTGGGTTTTCGGCCCGAGAGCCGATCGATCAGCGACATGTCAGCTCCTCTTACGCGCGAACAATTGCTTCAAACGAGAGGCGTTTCCGGTGCCGTTCGCCTTGTGAGCGCCGTTCGTGCGCGACGGCGACGCTCCACCAAGCTTTCCAGCCAACTGCGAGAAGGCCGCGCCAAGCTTCGACCCCGGGTCGAACTCGGCCACCGGGACGCCGTTCGTCAGCGCTGCCGACGCCACGCGATATTCGTTAGGCAGCTTGAAGAAAATGGGCGCCTTGAGGACCTCTTCCGCATCGGCCGGTGACAGTACTTCGCCAGACTGATACCGGTTGACCACGACACAGACTTTCTCCTTCGAGTATCCGAGTCGGGAACACAACTGGATGGTTCTCTGCGTGCTTCGCAGCGCTCCAACGTTGAGTTGCGTCACAAGCACGATCCTGTCCGCGGCATCGAGTGCCGCGAGCGTTCGCTCATTCAGCTGATGCTCGCAGTCGATCACCGTGAACAGGAAGTTCTGTCGCAGGTGCTGGATGATTGTTGCTACCGTGTTCGCGTCGACTTGCTCGTCCGCTTCGGGACTGTCAGGAGCGGGAAGCACCCACACACCACCGGACGTCGGTGTGAGCAGTGAGTTGAGCAACTCTGCATCGATACGATCGATCTTCGCCACCAGATCACCGAGATCGTACGACGGCGTCAGATTGAGCTGGATCCGAATATCGCCGCCGGAGATCACGAGGTCAGCAAGCGCCGACCTCGCGCCCGGGTGATTCTTGGCAAAGCCGTGTGCAATGTTGGCCGCAACGGTGCTAGCTCCGAGGCCGCCCTTCGCGGTGTACACGGCGATGATCTCGCCGTGATCAACGGACGACTGCGTCCGCCGCATTAGCCGATCAACCGCCGCAGACAAATCTTTAGGATCGGGTGGCGCAACCAGGAACTCCTGGATACCCGCTCGCATCGCACGAAGCATGACTTCCGGGTCGGCCTTCGGAGCTGTTCCGATGACGGCCGTGTATTTCTCACGCCGAATCTCTCGCTCCAAAGTCGCGAGTTGCAGATCGGCGATTCCATCGAGTGGAACGATCGCGATGTCCACGTGCTTGTGGCGGAGATGCTCGATGGCCGACTCCACGTCATCCACACGGTGGAATTTCGTGAAGCCGAACCGCGCGAGTACTTCCATCGCCGGCTCTTCCGGACCGGCTGCGCGACCGACGAGCAACGCCTGACGTGCCATATCTTCGAGGTGCCTGAGCTTCGATGTTTACCGGCCGCCTTATGGGCGGCGCTGGTTAGGTGGCAGCCGGCGCTTGAGCGCTTCCGTTGCCGGCTTTGTTGTATCGCTCTGGAGCCGCATGATATCCTCAGCACGCGGGCGCAGCGGGTCGACGATGACCGGAGTGACCACGATGATCAGCTCCGACTCGTTCCTCTGGAATCGTGTGCTGGAGAACAACTGCCCGAGAATGGGAATGTCCTTGAGCAGGGGAACGCCGGTCTTCACGCGCTCGTCGGTGTTCGAGAACAACCCGGAAAGCACGAGGCTCGTGTTCCGCCTTACATCGACCGTACTTTCGATTCGCCGCGTACGGAGTGCCGGAATGCGGAACCCTTGGAGCAAAACAGCGTTCGTGAAGTCGAGGTCCGAGACCTCGGGCGTGACTTGAAGCTTTATGAGACTGTCGCTGACAATCTCGGGAATGAACTTGAGCCTGATGCCGAACTCGCGAAACTGAATCGAGACTGCTGACTGGCCACCCGCGCCGCCCCCGCCGCCTTGAACCACCGGAATCGGTAACTCGCCGCCGGCGAGAAACTGCGCGGTCTCCCGATTCGCCGTCATGATTGTTGGCTCGGCCAACAGGTGCGCTTTACCGTTTTGCTCCTGCGCCTCGAGGAACCCGAGTAGGTCATCGGTTCCAAAGTCAGTCAGGACCGTCAGAAATCGAGAGGTCGCCGGAATCGATATATCGCCGGTTGCCCGATCGATTGGGCTGTCGTTGTTCAACAACCCCGTCCCGACACGCACGTTCTTGTCACGATAAACCGCACCGACGCCAATTTCACGAAGAGCGTCCCGACGTACTTCTGCGATCTTTACGGCCAGTGCGATCTGCATACGATCGGCCGGTGTATGAACCTGGACCCGGAAGTGGATCCGTGCACCGCTTTGTAGCCATAGAATGATATCGCCCTCACCTGCCGCCACGGCGTTGACGACAATCTCGCGCTCTGACACGACGACCGCGTCAGCAACGCTCGGATTCGCCACCGTCACACGCGTAATGACTTCGGCAGCTCTGTACGGGTACGCACGCCCGAGCGGCAAGTCGATGCGCGTGATCGCCGTTTCCTGTGCGAACGCGCGCCCTGAAATCATCATCGCGGCGATGATGCCAAGCGCGCGGAGCACGCGCCGGTAGACGTCGCTCTTGCCGATCAAGCGGGTACTCCTTGTGAGGTAGTGAAGGCTGAACAACCGATCTCTCGAAACTCGACGTTATGGCTTGCGCGCCGAATCGGCTTTGGCCGCCGAATCCTTCGCGAACTTGAGCTCTTGGGCGCTCGCCGTACCGCGGAACACTTTGAGTGCGAACGAATCTGGACGCGCCGGTTTCGGAGCCGGAGCCTGAACAATGGGTGCGGGCGGGGGAGCACTCTGCGTCACCGCGGCGGCAGCACGCTGCGCGGCTGCCTGGGCGCCGCTTCGGCGTGGCTGTTGTTCAACAACGCGAACTGTCGCCTTCCGCTTCACGTCGGTCAGCACGTCATTGGCGACGGCACCTGCCGTGCTGATGCTATCAGGATCGCCATATCCACGAAGGACGAGTTGCAGCGAACCCTGAGCGGCAGCGATGGCGAGCTTCTCGGCCTCGTCAGGCGTCACCTCGATTGAAGCAACGGCTGCACTGATCGGACGGCCATCCTGAGCCCGTTCCGGCGCGGCGCCGATCGCCAGCACGCGCATGTTTGACATGAACAGCTTGGCGACCTGCTTCTGCTGTTCCGGGTCACTGATGACGACCATGATGTCGACGCGGCTGTTGGGCTGGACCATGCCCGCGAGGCTCGCGACGTCGTTGATGCGAATGCCGTAGGCGCGCTTGCCGGGGGTGATCTTGACCTCGAGGCCCGCTCCTGTTCCTTCCGGAGCGAGTCGGCCGGGAACAATCGCCTCGCCCTTGTAAATGGCGACTCGTGTTACACGATTGGCGACCGAGTCGACGGTCGTGTATGCGCCCGCGGGCTGCGTTCCTGCCGGCCACTGCGCGACCACCAGAGCCACGCGATCGACGATCACGCCCTCGGGCATGTCCTTCGCGGCGACGACTACTGGAACGGTAGCGATTCGGCTACTGGCCTTCGTAGCCTCGAGTACCCGGTACACACCGAAGGTGGCGATAACTGCCACTACCAGGGCGGCGTAGAAAATGAGGGTGTAGCGTTTCGCAGCCATAGGTCACCGCGTCGGATCGAAGCGTGGGTGGAGTGTTGCGTAAGAGATGACGATCGAATCAGCAGAACAGATCATTTACAGGTGTTGGGAGCCAATCCAGCACATTCCCAACGGAATGAAACAGACCGTGTGATATTCAGGGCCGGCGCGCCGAACTTGCTAAGGATGGTGAGCGGAATCGGGTGGTTCGTCGCTGCCACAGTGATGTACTCGGTGCCACCAGGCCCTGCGACAAGCCCCACACTCACCCGGGAAGTATCGAGTGCCGCGAACCCGTAGGTAGTCCCGTAGGTTTTCACCTTGATTTTTACCTGGTCGATGTACGCAGCATCCGTATAGTCCTTCCATTTGGAGCCGTACCGAGCTCCCTCACGCAGAGCGGAGTCGAGAGCGTTCATCTGACCGTAGGCACGACTGAAGTCGATTACCCCGAAGACGATGATCGCCAGAAACGGAACGATCAGAGCGAACTCGACGATTATCGCGCCACGCCTTAGGGAGAGCCGCCAGGAGTTTCGAGCGTTTCTCATAGTCTGGTCCTCAACCCCCTGCCCGTTCCCATCGATACCGCAGCGATCGGGTCACTGTAAATGGCGCAATCCCAAGGAACTTCCCGAGCACCGGGAGAGGTACAGGGTGCGCGGTGATGTTCACCGTGACGAACTCGATTGGTGAATCCAACGTGAGCGTCACGAGCGATGTATCGACACTATTGTAGCCAAAGACCGCGGCCGTGAGGCGGACTTTTTTTCTAACAGTGGTTTGGGCGGCTGCGAGGGTAGCGAGATCGGATTCGCGCATCACGGAAGCGATACGCGCACCCTCGCGAAGCCCTGAATTGATCGCGTTGAGCTCCGAGTATGCTCGACTGAAGTCAATGACGCCGAAGACGACAATGAAGAAGAACGGCACGATGAGGGCGAACTCGACGATGACTGCGCCGCGCTTGCGACGCGGTTTCATCCGTTGTGGCTTCACACTCGTCAACTTTCGCATCGTTCCCCCTTTCAGTTCGCGAGGATTCCGGGAACCCACGCGGTGAGCAACGCGCCGCACGCCAGTGCAACCCCGTACGGAAGGTACGATTTTCTTTGCTTATCCGGCGAGACTTTACCCAACGGAGCCAGCGAGAACATCGACAGCGACATCGCGACCCGCTCAACGCCCTCGCGAGTCCGTTTCTGCCACATCAGCGCCACGAGCGAAAGCACGCCTCCCGCGAGAGCTGCAACCAGCGCGGCTCGCCATGCGCCACCAGGACCGAGCCATGCGGCCGCCGCGGCGAACAGCTTCACGTCACCCGCTCCCATTCCGCCAGCGATGTGAAACAGAATCCAGATTGCGAAGCCGAGCGCGAGCCCACTGAAAGCGCGAACCACGCCCGGCCACCAAGGCTCCATCCCCACCGAAAACGCGAACCCCGTTAGCGCGAGCACCAACACCAGCGCGTTAGGGATTCGCCGCCATCGCACGTCGGTGACGCATGCGATGACGAGCAACGTCGTGTATACAACACCAGCCGCGAGGCGCCACTCAGATCCGGCAAACACTCACAGCCTCCACACGTTATGCAACTTGGTTATTTACCGGTTAGCTCGTTAGGCAGAGCCCGTCAGATACATCTAACGATCGATCTGGCGAGCTCATTTCTACGCAAGACAAAGTCGCGCCGAGTCAGCAGGACATCCGCGCGAAGAACTGCCTCCGCGAGGGGCGCCTAACATACCACGCCCCTCGTCGGAGTAACGAAGTCGCCGTTCAGACCGTGGTGATCGTGCTCGTGCGAGCGGCGAACCAGCTCTTGATGCTACTACCGAAAATCGAGACAACGCCAATCAACAGCACCGCGACCAACGCGACGAGGAGTCCGTACTCCGTCACTGCGATACCTTCGTCGGCGCTGATAAACGCCCGCATACCGGAATAAAGTCGACGCATTCCGTAAGTCTCCGTTAGACCGTCGTGATTGTGCTCGTGCGCGCAGCAAACCAGCTCTTGATGCTGCTGCCGAAAATCGAGACAACGCCAATCAACAAAACAGCGATTAGCGCTACGAGCAGGCCGTATTCCGTGACCGCGATACCCTCATCAGACCGAACGAACTTCCGTGCTCCCGCAATGAAACGATGCATTGGAGTGAGTCCTCGTGGAGTTCGGTCTGTGTCTTAGACGGTCGTGATCGTGCTCGTGCGGGCTGCGAACCAGCTGCGGATGCTGCTGCCGAAGATCGTGACCACGCCGATCAGAAGCACGGCGACGAGCGCGACGAGCAGTCCGTACTCGGTCACGGCGATGGCGTCCTCAGACTTGATGAAATTCCGGATGCGATTCATTTGAGCCCCCTCATGAGTTGTGTGAAAGAACACCAATGTCGGCGAGCTACCGGGGACTAAGCCGGATCGCGCTCATCCGCGCTGATGGCGAGACTGCTGACAGCCCATCACGTACGCGCGAGGTTACACGAGCCAGCAAAGCGCGTTGGTCCGCAGGGCTCTGAAGCCCTACATCCTAATGAACCGCACACCAACCCGCCACGCCCACAGTTGTCCGACAGCGTATTGCGCCGTCCGCTCTGCAAGAACGGTATCACTGCGATTTTCAACACGTTGCCAATGTGACGTGCGTCGCGCTTCGGTCGCCCTGCCCTAACGCGTCTTCGCGCTAGCCGAGAGCCGTGGACCACAGTTAAACGCTTGAGATTCAACTAACTGGTCTCAAACTCATTTGAGCGGCCTCATCCGCACCAACACCCAGTCGGTGCTTTTGCCCGAACCTCGACTCTCGTTGGACGCCCCGATTGAGCAACGCGTCACCGTTTTTTCTGGTCGCAAAACGTTGCACGTAACCGACAAATCCTGTTGCGTCCGTAGCACGTCCTCCACACCTCGATTTGCGACGCCAAATAACGATTGGAAGCCCAAGGATTGAAACCACCGCCCACAGCGCTCGTCGAAGCCACATGACGGACGCACCCAAACACCCCGCGTTGGACCGGCGGCGTGCCCTAATCGCGGGCGCCATCGGGCTCGCCGCCGGTCTTCTCACATACGCATTCCTGCACCGCCCCGGATTGGGTGGCGACTACTTCTTCGTCTGGAGCGCCGCTCGCTCACTGTTCGCCGGAAACAATCCGTATCACGTCATAGCTACCGGCCCCGAGAATCCTGGCAACGACGTCTTCCTCTATCCGTTGCCCGCGTTGCTCGTAATCGCACCGGTCGCCTGGCTCCCGCTCGCCGCGTCGGGCGGTGCGTTCCTTGGGATCGCATCAGCGTTGCTCGCTTACGGGCTGCTGCGCGACGGCTACCACCGCCTGCCCCTCTTCATGGGTGCCCCATTCCTCATGGCCGTTTCGCTTGGCCAATGGTCCCCGCTCATAACCGCCGCCGCGCTCGAGTCGAACCTCGGGTTCGCTTTCGCAGCAAAGCCGAACCTTGGGCTGGCCGCCTGGCTGTATCGGCCGAACATCAGGGCAATCGTCGCCGGCGTGATCATCGTGGCGATCAGCTTGGCGATCCTCCCGAGTTGGCCACTCGATTGGTATCACAACATCAGCAGCCGTCCTGAGAAATTCATCCCGATCAAAACGGCGTTCGGCCCTCTTCTGCTGCTCGCCGCCGTTCGATGGAAGCGCCGCGAAGCTCGACTGCTGCTCGCGATGGCGTGCGTACCCCAAGCCCTGTTCTTCTACGACCAGGTCATCCTGGGTCTCATCCCCCGGACATTTCGACAGTCGCTCATCTTTTCGCTCGCGACGTTCGGACTGTTGCTTACCTGGTTTCGACGTCTCGGACCTGGTGACCTCTACGTGCAAAAGGCCATACCCTACGCGTTGGCGATTTATTTCGTCGCGCTCGTGATGGTACTGTGGCCAGAACCGAAGCCGGTTGTCGACGCCGAGGTCGCATCAGCACCTGATTCCGCATCGGCCAGAGCGACGTGATGGAAGCAACCGAGGTCGCGCACACCGTTCGCGGGCCCCGCAATCCGTTCGCGCGACTGCTCGAGGCGCTCACCGCCGACGATGCGAACCCGCCAGTTACCGAGGTGGTGTCAGTACGCTCGCGTGTGCTTACTGCGCTCGGTATCGGACTCGCAAGCGGGTTGCTCGCGTTCTATTCCGTACACCGTCCGGGTGCGGTGCCGGACTTTCTCTATCCGTACACGGGCATTCGGCTGTTCCTCGACGGCACGAACCCATATGCGGCGATGCGTGGTAACGGCGCCCCGCCATACGATGAGGCGTTGTTCTACCCGTTCACCGCTCTGCTCGCGCTCCTCCCCGTCGCTCGGCTCTCACTACCGGTCGCGGCAGCCGTGTTCTTCGGGCTGTCGTCAGGCGCCCTCGCCTACCTGATCACCCGGGACGGCTTGTGGCGCGTGCATGTGTTCATGAGTGCGCCGTTCGTGACGGCGGCGCTGCTCGTCCAGTTTTCCCCGCTACTGATGACGGCGGCGTTCCTCCCAGCCGTGGGCTTCCTCGCGACGCTCAAGCCTAACGTTGGGCTTCCCATACTCGCGTTCCGGCCATCTTGGAAAGGTGCCATCGGCTGCGTGCTGTTCATCGCGGTCAGCCTGGCAGTGTTCCCGAAATGGCCGTTAGGCTGGCTGGACAGCATTCGCCATGATACGCGTGTCGGCGCGCACGCGGTGCCCATGCTGCAGACGGGTGGTTTCCTGCTCGTACTCGCCGTGCTGCGCTGGCGACTTCGCGGCGCTCGGCTGCTGCTCGCGATGAGCATCATCCCACAGCAGCTCTACTTCTACGATCAGGTGCCACTCTGGCTCGTTCCCAAGACGCGGCAGCAGTCGATTGCACTCACTGCGTGCAGCCAGCTCGCGTTCGTGTTGTACTACCTGTTACGCACACCCGGCGAGCTGGTCGTTCGCTCCGCGTACCCGTACGTGATCGCTCTGATCTATTTACCGGCGCTGGCAATTCTCCTGCGGCAACCGAAGCGCGCGGTTGTCATCGCGAGCGGCAGCGAACGACCGCAGTCGTCTCAATAGAGAGGCTGGTCATCCTGAGCCGGCAGGCGAAGGATCTTCATCGTCCCGACAGAGCCCTCTATTCGGAGGCGGCGGATCCTTCGCTTCGCTCAGGATGACACAGCTCTCTACCAGGACGATCGCGGTCCCTCGCTGCCGCTCGGGATGACAATCACTTCGAGATCGAAAACGTGAACGGCTGCTGCACCAGCTGACGCACCGGCTTGCCGCCGACGAGTGGCGGATTGAATCGCATCTGCGGCAATGCATTCTGCACGGCCTGAGCGAACAGCGGGTGACTCGACTTGATGATCTTGAACGATCCCAAGTCGGCGAGACCATCCGGGCCAACGATGAACGACACGAAGACCTCGCCTTCGACTTTCGCGCGGCGCAGTGCGTCCGGATATCGGATCGACACACCAGGAATCGGGGTCACCGGCCGTTCGACCTGAAACTCCTTGTACACCGCGTTCTCAGGCATGAAGATCGGCTTGGCTGTCACGCTCTCGAGCGGCTGAACTTTGGCCTTCGGCTGCGACGGCGACTGCATCTCGCATGCAGCGACGGTCGCAAGAATTACAACGGCGCCGAGCACGATGGTCTGCGTGGCGCGAAACGCGGCGAGTGGGCGACGCATGGCAGCAATCCTCCGGGCGAGTAGCGAGCTCGATTCTGTGAGTGCGGCCGCGGCGAGCAAGCCAGCGCGGTCTACGCGTTGGGCGACCGCAAGCAGGAGCGATCCATAACGCCGTGCGTCGGGGTGTGCGCGGAGCACGCGAGCGTCGCAGTCGAGCTCCATGGCGCACCGCAAACGGTGCAGTTGGAACCAGGCCAGTGGATTCCAGGGCGCGATGGTGGCAATGCCAACCGCGCCTAACAACAACCGTGGATCGCCACGATCCAGGTGCTCACGTTCGTGACGCAACACCAGCGCACGAAGAGAGGTGTCGAGATCGAGTACCCATTCCGGCACGACGACGGCTGGCGTCCGGAAGCCAATGACGGCTGGGCCGGCGTCCCGCGACACGAGCAGGCGTTGCCCATCGACCACCGCGCTCCGCCACACCGAGCGCCGATGCGAGAGTCGCCGGGCGGCGAGGACGAATCGAATCGTTAGGCCCAACGAAGCAACGGTCCAGGCGGCACCCAGAATGAGATCGAGTGTGGATATCGACGAGCCAACCTCGATCCGCGGAAGCAGCATTCCCACCGGCGCGTCGCGAAACTGGGCAATCGATGTGTCGAGGCCGAGCGATGGAACAATGCCCAGCGCCTGCGCGATGGCGAGCAGCGGAATCCCGACCGACGCGCCCATGACGATCAACCAGATCACGCGTGCCTCCCTTCGCCACACGCGCAACAGGCGCTCGGCCGCGAGACCGGCGGCGGTCAGTAGAGCGCTCACGAGCATGGCCTGCAGCATCCACCGGCTGATCATCGTGCGCCTCCTCCGCGGCGGCGCTTCGAGCCGCTGGGCGTCGTGGGTTCGTCCGACTCGGCGATCCGTTCGCCAAGTGCGGCGTGCAATTTCCGCAGCTCGCTGGCCGAGAGTGGGTGGTCCGAGACGAGATGCGAGACGAGCATGGCGGGGTCGCCGCCGAACATTTTGTCGATGAGCCTCGAGACCGCGCTCTTGCCCGCGGCTCTGCGCGCGACGCGCGGGTAGTAGCGGTGGGCCTTGCCCTCACCCTCGTGCCTAACGAACCCCTTCGCCTCGAGATTGCGGAGGATGGTCAGGACGGTGGTGTACGCGAGGTCGGCGGGGAGCTTGTCGCGAACCTCGGTGACGGTGGCGGATCCGGTTTGCCAGAGGATCCCCATGACGTCCAACTCGCGATCGCCGAATTCTGCACCCATGCCGTGCTCCTACTATGAGGATAGTTGAAGCTACGGCACATGCGGCCGTGTGTCAACTATGCTGATAGTAGATGACGCGGTTTATCGCGGGCGGCGACTGGAATCGGTCGCAGACGCGTCGGCTCGACCTCGCCGAAAGACGGTCGGCGGTGCGGAGTCGCGCCGAGGGGCTGTGGGGGATGGGATCAGTCGGTTGATCGATGTGCGGCGGCTGCGTGCCGCCGGTTTCGGGCGCGTGGTGTTCGCTAACACATCATCCGGCAGCGCCCCGTTCGTAACGATGGTCTCGCGATCGTCAGCGCCGCGCAACACGAGCTGCAGTACACCCTGCACTGCACCCACGGCCAGTTGTTCCGCCTCGTCAGGCGTCACTTCCACGGTCGCAATGGGTTCGCTGGACACGCGCCCGTCGGGCTCACGATTGACGGACCGAGAAATGGCGAGCACGCGGACGTTCGAGAGAAAGACTTTTGCGGCCCGCTGACCGAGGTCCGGATCGACGTTGACGACCATGACATCGACTCGGCTGTTGGGCCGGATCATTCCTCCGATGGTCGACGCCTTGTTGACGCGGATGGTGTACGCGCGTTTGCCGGACGTGATCCTGAGCGCGAGGCCGGTGGAGTTGATCTCCGGCGCGAGTCGGCCGGGCGTTACGACCTCACCTTTGCTGATCGAGACGCGCGAAACCCGGTTGGCAACGGAGTCAATGAAACGGTACGCGTCGGGCGGCTGGGTGCCCATGGCGTATTTGGCGACGGCGAGGGCGTTGCGGTCGATGATGGCGCCGGGCGGAACGTCGCGAGCGGCGACGACGACGGGAACTGCTTTGGCGCCCCAACTCGCGGCGGGGGCGTCGAGCCGTTCGTGTGTGGCGAGGAGCGCCGCTCCGGCGAGGACGGAGGCGAGGCCGTAGCGCAGCGTGCCGTGGCGCGGTGCGCCGCGGTGGCGCCGGCTACTTAACGATCCTCGCGTCGAGAGCATGGATGGTGACGATTGGCCTAACGCCTAACTTGCGCGGTGTTGGGCCCGCGGGTGACTCGAACGGTGGCCGAGCGGCTCACATCCGTCCTGACGTAGCGTACAGGCGTGCCCTCGATCGCGACGCTGTCCGGCTTTCCATAGCCGCGAAGCACCAGTTGTAACGCGCCCTGTGCCGCAGCGATTGCAAGTCTCTCGGCTTCGACCGGCGGCACCAGCATCGTGCCCTCGGGGATCTCCTTCGCGACGACGACAACGGGAACCGTGGCTACCCTTCCCAACTGATCCTGTCCCATCACGCGCGGATTGTCGATGGCCGTAGCCGATGCGCCAAGTAACAACGCGCCGGCAAACCGGAACAGCGTTTCTACAACGCGGGCCACTGCCTAACGCCTCGGCGCTACGAATTCAGGCGGCGGATTTCTGGTTGGACACGCACGGGTCAACAACGGCTCCGAGCGCGCCGACGTCGAGCACAGACCCACCGCCGCGCCTAACACGGCTTCCGTGAGCGACTTCCCCGGCGGCACGCTCCCGTGCAACACCAAATGCAGCGTGGACGCCTGCCCTGCCACCGCCAAGGCCTCTGCCTCCTTCGGCGTCACCTCGAGTGCTGCGACCGTTACCGGCTCACTGCCTCGAGTTGCCATGACTCCAAATGCCAGCAGGCGTACGTCGGTCATGAAGAACTTCGCAACCTTTCCCCCGTCTGCACTTTCTATAACCGCCACCACGTCGACCTGGCTGCCGGGTTGGAGCGCGTTAGGGCCCCTCCATTCGGCGCCAAGACGAATCGCAAACGCGCGCTTCCCCGGCGCAATCCTGATCTCCGGGGCCTGTACGCCGACATCCGCCGTAACCCTCGGCTTGGGCTTTCGTTTGCCCTTCTTCGCCATGTCCGGGTTGTCGATCATCGTCGCAGCTCCCGCGAGCAGGAGCGCACCCGCGAATCGGAACAGCGTTTCGCCAAAGCGGGCCATGTATGGTTGGGTGAGAACACTTCACCTTGGCACGATTGGGGCGCCCCGTCAATCAGGGTAATACTTCAACACTTTCGTTGAAGAACTCTGGAATTCGGAGTAGTTTTCTCCCCATGCTCCCCCTGCCCCTGGCCCCAACGCTCGCTGGATTCCGAGGGATGCGCGCGGACGTGCTAGTGGCGGTGAAGCGATCGCAGCCGATCTCGGCAAAAGATCTCGCCGGGAGCTTCGACCTCACGCCGAACGCCGTCCGCCGGCACCTGAAGGGGCTCGAGGCCGAGGGTCTGGTGGCATGCGCTCGGCAAGTGCGTGGCGTTGGAGGACCTACGCTGCTCTACTCGCTCACGCACGCCGGGGAGGCACTGTTCCCCCGCGCCTACGACTCGACGCTGACGACCCTGCTCGACACGGTTCGAGAACAACAGGGTGCCGACGGCGTTGTCGAGCTGTTTCGCGCCCAATGGGAGCATGTGGCGGGTGGCGCAAAAGAGGAACTCGCCGCGTTGCCATTCAACGAACGCGCGCAGTTGCTCGCCGAGCTGTTGACGTCGCACGGCTACATGGCGGAGGCAGCAAAATCGACAGAGGGGACGGAGGCGATCATTCGCGAGCACAACTGCGTGCTGCGTGCGGTCGCCGAGAAGTTCCCCGAGATCTGCGTGGCCGAGGAGAGGTTTCTGGCGGAGTTCCTCGGTGCGGTGGTCGAACGAAGGAAACACATCGCGAGTGGCGCGAGCTGCTGCGAGTACTGCGTGAAAGAACAGAGGGGACTGGGGACTGGCGACGAGGGACTCGACCCGAGTCGGAACGATCTACCGAATGAGCGCCAATGAGCAGTTCAATCGAATCGCTGATCAATAAGGAATACCAGGCTGGCTTCGAGACAGACATCGAGGCGGATACCATCGCGGCCGGATTGTCCGAGGAGACGGTTCGGATCATCTCCGCGAAGAAGCACGAGCCCGAGTGGTTGCTCGAGTGGCGTCTCAAGGCGTATCGCCGGTGGACGACCATGACGGAGCCGCATTGGCCTAACGTCACGTACAACCCGATCGACTACCAGGCGATCAGCTACTACTCGGCGCCAAAGACGAAGAAGCCGTTAGGCAGCCTGGACGAGGTGGACCCGAAGATCCTCGAGACGTACAACAAGCTCGGCATCCCGCTCAGTGAGCAGAAAGTGCTGGCCGGCGTGGCGGTCGATGCGGTGTTCGACTCGGTGTCGGTTGGAACGACGTATAAGGAAGAGCTGGCGAAGCTGGGCATCATCTTCTGCTCGTTCGGCGAGGCGGTGCGCGAGCATCCCGACCTCGTGCGGAAGTATCTCGGCTCGGTGGTTCCCTACTCCGACAATTTCTTCGCTTCGCTCAATTCTGCAGTCTTCTCCGACGGCTCGTTCGTGTACGTGCCAAAGGGCGTTCGCTGTCCGATGGAGCTGTCCACGTACTTCCGCATCAATGCGAGTGGCACGGGGCAATTCGAGCGCACGCTGATCATCGCGGACGAGGGCGCGTACGTGAGCTACCTCGAGGGCTGCACGGCGCCCAAGCGTGATGAGAATCAGCTGCACGCCGCGGTCGTGGAGCTCGTGGCGCTGGAGAACGCGACCGTGAAGTACTCGACGGTCCAGAACTGGTACGCCGGCGACGAGGAAGGCAACGGCGGCGTCTACAATTTCGTCACGAAGCGCGGCAAGGCGTTAGGCAGGAAGTCCAAGATCTCGTGGACGCAGGTCGAGACAGGCTCGGCGATCACGTGGAAGTACCCGAGCGTGATTCTGCAGGGCGATGAATCGGTGGGCGAGTTCTACTCCGTGGCTGTGGTGAACCGTAAGCAGCAGGCGGACACGGGCACGAAGATGATCCACATTGGCAAGAACACGAAGTCGAACATCGTGTCCAAGGGCATCTCGGCCGGTGAGGGCAACAACTCGTATCGTGGTCGAGTGCAGGTGCTGCCGCGTGCGACCGGCGCGCGTAACTACACGCAGTGCGACTCCATGCTGGTGGGCAACCGGTGTGGCGCGCACACGTTCCCATACATCGAGGTCGGCAACAACACGGCCACGGTGGAGCACGAGGCGTCGACGTCGAAGATCGGGGAGGATCAGATCTTCTACCTGAAGCAGCGTGGTCTCTCGGCCGAGCAGGCGGTGTCGATGATCGTGTCGGGCTTCTGCCGCGAGGTGTTCAAGGAGCTGCCGATGGAGTTTGCGTTGGAGGCTCAGCAGTTGTTAGGCATTACGCTAGAGGGTTCAGTAGGGTGAAAACGGCGGATCGCGTACGGCATCCGGCAGATTCTTTGCCGCAGACGGCAGACGGCAGCGAACTGAAGCCGGCAGCCGGCGGTGGGCAGTGAACAGAGGGCAGAGAGGTCCACCAAACATCTCGGCTTGTCCTCTGCCTTCTGCGGACTGCCGGCTGCTCACTGCCGGCTTCGGTTCGCTGCCGTCTGCCCTCTGCAGTACGAAGCGGTGAGTCGCCGAGGTCCTTCCATGTTCAGTACCAACTGCGAATCGAATTAATGCTCGAAATCAAGAATCTGCACGCCAGCGCTGGCGAAAAGCCCATTCTTCGCGGCATCAGCCTAACGGTCAACGCCGGCGAGGTACACGCCGTCATGGGGCCTAACGGGTCCGGCAAGAGCACGCTGGCCCAAGTCCTGGCCGGGCACCCGGCGTACGAGGTCACCGCGGGCGAGGTGTATTACGAGGGTGAAAATCTCCTGGAGATGGATCCAGAGGAGCGCGCGCAAAAAGGCGTGTTCCTCGCGTTCCAATATCCGGTCGAGATCCCTGGCGTCTCGAACGCGTATTTCCTGCGCTCCGCATACAACGAAATCCGCAAGGCACGCGGCGAGGACGAGGTCGACCCCATCGACTTCCTCGAGGTCATGGAGCAGAAGCTTCAGCTCGTCCACATGAGCGACGACATGCTGCAGCGGTCTGTGAACGCGGGCTTCTCCGGTGGCGAGAAGAAGCGCAACGAGATCCTGCAGATGGCGGTGCTCGATCCCAAGCTCGCGATTCTCGACGAGACCGACTCGGGGCTCGACATCGACGCACTGCGCATCGTCGCCGAGGGCGTCAACTCGATGCGTCGATCGGACAACGCGACGATCGTCGTCACGCACTATCAACGGTTGCTCAACTACATTGTCCCCGATTTCGTGCACGTGCTCGCGGGCGGGAAGATCGTGAAGTCCGGCGGCAAAGAGCTCGCGCTGGAGCTGGAGGCGAGAGGCTACGAATGGGTCTGAGCGGTAGCGGCTACACCGGCGAGTATCAGGCGTTCTCGCGCGAGATTGCGCGGACGTCGCCGAGCTGGCTGAACACGCTGCGCCAGTGCGCGTTCGAGCGGTTCGAGGCGTTAGGCTTCCCGACGACGAAGAACGAGGACTGGCACTTCACGAGCGTCGCACCGATCGTCGAGGCGGCGTATCAAACGCGGCCGAATCCCGGTGGGCACGTGAAGAGCGAGGAGCTCGCGCAGTTCACGTTCGGGGCGACGGACTGGCCGACCATCGTGTTCGTGAATGGCGTGTTTGCGCCCGCGCTGTCGTCGATCGACGAGTTGCCGGACGGCGTTAGGGTCTATTCGCTCGCGAAGGCAATCCGCGACGGTGACCAGGTCGTCGAGCGGTATCTGTCGAAGTTCGCGGCGTACGAGCTCAACACGTTCACGGCGCTCAACAGCGCGTTCGTGAGTGACGGGGCAGTCGTTCGCATCGCGAAGGAATTCGAGGTCGACCGGCCGATCCACATTCTGTTCGTGTCCGACGGAGCCGCGCACAAGACGCAGGTGAATCCGCGGACGCTGATCATCGCCGAGCGGCACTCGAAAGCCACGGTCATCGAGAGCTACGTCTCGACGAGTGAGGCGAGCTACTTCACGAACGCCGTGACAGAGGTGCTGGCGGAGGACGGCGCGAACCTCTCGCACATGAAGATTCAACGAGAGAGTGCGCAGGCGTTTCATGTTGGAACAATCGAGGCAGAGCAGAAGAGAGACAGTCACTACCAGTCCTTCTCGTTCGCCACGGGTGCGGCCCTGTCACGCACGAACATCTATACGACGCTCGACGGTGAAGGTGCAGGCGCGACGCTCAACGGGCTGTACATGCTGGACGGCGAGCAGCACTGCGACCATCAGACGAAGATCGAGCACGCACAGCCCAACTGCTTCAGCCGCGAGCTGTACAAGGGCGTGCTCGACGACGCGTCGCACGGGGTGTTCAACGGCAAGGTGTACGTCGATCCGATCGCGCAGAAGACCGATGGCAAGCAGACGAACAAGGTGTTGCTGCTGTCGGAGCGCGCGCAGGTGGACACGAAACCGCAGCTCGAGATCTTCGCCGACGACGTGAAGTGCACGCACGGTGCGACGGTCGGGCGCGTGGACGAAGCCGCAGCGTTCTACATGAAGAGCCGCGGGATCAACAAGGAGCTCGCACGAAGGCTGCTGACGTACGCGTTCGCTGCCGAGGTGCTCGAGACGATCGAGGTCGACGCGGTGCGCGAGCGCCTCGAGCGCGCGACAATGGAGCGATTCACCGGCGTAGCGACCATGACGGCGGAGTGGCGGCGATGAGTTTGGGGAGACGGATTGTCGATTCTCTACGAGATGAGTTTCCGATCCTCTCCACGAAGGTTCGCGGCGAGGTCGATCTCGTCTATCTCGACAACGCGGCCACGACGCAGAAGCCGCAGGTTGTGATCGATGCGACGTCGCGGTATTACGCGGAAGAGAACGCGAACATCCATCGCGGCGTCCACTGGCTGAGCGAGCGCGCGACCGACGCGTACAACCAGGTCCGCGAGCAGGTGCGTGGGTTCCTCGGTGCGGCACGCACGCAGGAAGTCATCTTCACGCACGGCACGACCGAGGGCATCAACCTGGTCGCATCGAGCTTTGGTGAGGCATTCGTCAAAGCCGGCGACGAGATCGTCGTCACGGAGATGGAGCATCACTCGAACCTGGTGCCGTGGCAGCTCATGGCGGCGCGCCGAGGTGCGAAGGTGCGCGCGGTTCCGGTCACCGACCAGGGCGAGCTGGATCTCGCGGCGTTAGGCACGCTGCTCGGTCCTCGGACGAAGCTGCTTGCCGTCACACAGATGTCGAACGTGCTCGGGACGGTGAATCCGGTGGCCGAGATCATTGCGCTGGCCCACGAGCGTGCTGTGCCGGTGCTCGTGGACGGCGCCCAATCGGCGCCGAGGATTCCAGTGGATGTTCAGGCGCTCGACTGCGACTTCTTCGTGTGCTCGAGCCACAAGATGTATGGCCCGATGGGCGTCGGGATCTTGTACGGCCGGGAGAGCTTGCTGGAGCAGATGCCGCCCTATGAGGGTGGCGGCGATATGATCGACGCGGTGGGGCTCGAGTGCAGCACGTACGCGCCGTTGCCGGCGAAGTTCGAGGCTGGCACACCGAACGTTGCCGGCGTCATTGGGCTGGGTGCGGCGTTAGGCTGGATCGATCGGGTCGGTCGCACGGCGATCGCGATGCATGAGGCGGAGCTCGTCCGCCATGCGGTGGCGCGGCTCTCGGAGCTCGAGGGCGTGTCCGTCGTCGGCATGCCGGCCGTTCGTACCGGCGTGGTGTCGTTCGTGATGGATGGCGTGCACCCGCACGACATCGGGACGATTCTCGACGCGGATGGCGTGGCGATTCGTGGGGGCCATCATTGCGCGCAGCCGCTCATGGCGCGGCTGGGCGTGCCGGCGACGGCACGGGCCTCGTTCGCGGCGTATAACACCGCGAACGAGGTCGAGGCCCTAACGCGTGCGCTGGAGCGCGTGCGTCAGGTTTTCGCTGCTTAGACCGACGTGATCGTGCTGGTGCGAGCGGCGAACCAGGACTTGATGGACGATCCGAAGATCGAGACGACGCCGATCAACAGGACGGCAACTAAGGCCACGAGCAGGCCGTACTCGGTCACTGCGATACCTTCTTCGGAGCGCAGAAAACGACGCAACATGAGGCAAGACTCGGTTCAAAGGGTTCGGATACATTGTCATGGCAGCGGCTGAGGACGGCAATGCCCAGTGTGACCGGACGACGAGTCAATTCGGCCGATCGGTCAATCTGCGTCCCATGCCCGCATGCGAGAGGGCGGCAGATCACTTGTGGACGGTAAGTTAGAGTGTCGACTAAAGGCTTCATCGATGTCGGTGCACTCGACGAGTTGCCCGATATGAGCGTTCTCGGTGTCGAGGGACCCGACGGGACTGCAGTCTGCCTCGTCCGATTCGGCGACCACGTCTCCGCGTTCGTGGATGAATGCACGCACCAGGCCTTTCCGTTGTCGGCGGGCGAAGTGCATCCCGACGGAACGCTCGAGTGTGTGTGGCATGGCGCTCGATTCGACTGCCTAACGGGTGGCGTGAAGCGCGAACCGGCGCTTGATCCACTCACCGTGTGTCCAGTGCGCGTCGAAGGAAATCGGGTGCTCGTGGGACCCTGCGAGAGGCTTCCATGACCGATTCACGATCCGACGCCCGGTTGTCCGCGCTGTATCAGGAATTGATTCTCGACCACTATCGGCGGCCCAGAAACAAAGGCACGCTCACGTCTCCCACCGGCACGTCGAATATTCGGAATCCGCTCTGCGGCGACGAAGTCGACGTTCAGGTGGAGATGCGTGATGGCCGCGTCGCCGACGTACGATTTGGTGGCACCGGGTGCTCGATCTCGCAGGCGTCGGCATCGATGATGACCGAGCTCGTAAAGGGCCACACGCCTGACGAGGTACGCGCGATCGGTGAGCGCTTCGCGGCGATGGTGCGTGGCGACGCCAGCGCGGCGACCGATGAAGCGCTCGGCCAGGCGCGGGCGTTGGCTGGTGTATCTCGGTTTCCGCGCCGCGTCCAATGCGCGATGATTGCCTGGGAGGCAGTGGCTCGCGCGGTCAGCCAGCCGTGACGTCAGCCCTTTTTCGATTGCGCCAGATCACGACACAGAGCGCTGGCAAGTAGATCGTCAGGAGTATGAGGCCGGTTGCCTCGTGCTGCGACCCGGCGTTAGGCGACCCCTGAACCGCCCACGTCAGTCCTCCCACCCAACTCGCGCCAACCATTACGAGTAGCTCGTTGCGGGTTCGTGCAACCCCCTGCACCAGCAGCTGGTCGTAGAACAGCGGTAGTTGCGGTACCAGCGCCATGACACTAAGCAGACGAGCGTCGCCGTCGCGCCACCAGATTAAGGCAGCAAGCATAACGAGCCCCGTCCAATGGCCCCAACGAACGGGCGACGTATAGTTCGCGAACGCGGTGCCAACAGTGCTGCGCCATTCGGCCAACCAGCCAGGCAGGATGACAAAACAGACGACGAGAACCGCCGCCGCGAGAATGACACCAAGGCGCGACGGTCGATTGACGAACGCCGCAGCGCCTAACGTTGGTTTGACCGGCAGCACCAACTGCGCAACGGGAGCGACGGTCGCCGCGAGAAGCAGTGGTGACCACTGTCCGAGCGTCGCCGCCATGATGGCGGGGAAACTGAACAGCGCGGCCACGCGCAGCGGATTGTCTCTCACGAGCGCGACAGCGGCCAACCCGAACGAGACGGCGACGAAGGCGATTCCGGCGGATTCGAGGCGGAGGGGTACGAACGGGATCGCGAGTACCGCCGCGGGAAGCGGATAGTAGAACGGAACATTGAAGGGGTACACACCGGTTGGAATCATCGCGGCGTACGGGCTTCGGCCCGCAAGCAGATGCTTTGCCGCAGTCCACGACAACGTGAAGTCCTTCGCGGTCCCGCTGGTTGACATGGACATCCAAGCGATCCCAGCCGCAAATGCCGCGACGACAATCGCTGTCAGGATCGCTGCGCCCCATGTGACGCGGTCTGGCAATGCTTCAGCCCGTTCGGCGAACGGCATGCGACCAGCGTCATCAAATGAAGGCAAGGTTTCTGCTGGTGAGGGGATCGATTCGAGGAGAGCTGGCCCTCCCCTTCTCAGTGATCGTGATGAAGCTGATCAGTATCGTCAGTCCGTGCTACAACGAGCAGGACAACGTACAACCGTTGTATGAAGCAGTCCGAGACGTGTTCTCGCTCCTGCCCCAGTACCGTTACGAGCACCTGTTCATCGACAACGCGTCCAAGGACAACACCGCCCACAATCTTCGATTGATTGCAGCGCGGGATCCGAACGTCCGCGTCATCCTCAACACCCGCAACTTCGGCCACATCCGCTCACCCGTCCACGCCATCATGCAGGCACGTGGCGACGCTGTGATCGGCATGGCCTCCGACTTTCAGGATCCGCCCGACCTGATCCCCGAGTTCCTCGCGAAGTGGGAAGAAGGGTACAAGATCGTCCTCGGCGTCAAGGAACAGTCCGACGAATCGGGCCTCTTCTACGCGATTCGCAGTCGATACTACCGCACGCTCGCACGGATCTCAGACACCGAGATCGTCCAACAGGCAACAGGTTTCGGTCTCTACGACCGCGCCGTCGTGGATGCGATTCGGCGCCTGAACGATCCCTACCCGTTCTTTCGCGGGTTGCTGGCAGAAGTCGGCTACGACATCGCTCGCATCCCCTTCCGCCAGCCACCGCGCCGGCGCGGCGTCACCTCGCAGAACTTCTTCACGCTGTACGACATCGCGTTTCTCGGCATCGTGAACCACTCGAAGGTGCCACTACGCCTGGCGACGATGACCGGGTTCGCCACCGCGGCACTGAGCCTCGTCGCAGCGTTAGGCTACCTGCTGTACAAGCTCCTGTTCTGGCAGAACTTCTCGGTCGGCGTCGCACCGCTCGTCATCGGGTTGTTCTTCCTGTCGTCGGTGCAGCTGTTCTTCGTGGGGATCGTCGGCGAGTACATCGGATCGATCTACACGCAGGTGCGGAATCATCCGCACGTGTTCGAGAAGGAGCGGATCAACTTCGATGATCATGAGATGGCAGCGCAGGAAGCGTCTGCGCCGCATCTCCGGATCACTGCCCGCTGACCGTTCGCCAGGCCATGGCGCCGACCGTTCCGCTCGTGTCGCCCGTACCTAACGCGGGGACCACCGCCGCGAGCCACCCGCGACGCATTGCCGTCAACGCGTCATGGCTCCTCGCGGATCGCGTCGTTCGGATGGGCATTGGCGTCATCATCGGCGTCCTGATTGCCCGGCACCTCGGCGTCTCGGACTTCGGATTGTTGAACTACGCGACGGCGCTCGTCGGACTCCTCTCGACGTTCTCCACGCTCGGCCTCGAGACGATTCTGGTTCGCGACCTGGTGCGGGCGCCGGAGGGACGCGGTGAGCTGCTCGGAACGGCCGCGGCGCTTCGCCTCGTCGGCGGTGGTATCTGCGCGCTCCTCGCGATCGCTACCACGCTCGTGATGCGCCCCGGCGACGCGACGGCGCCAACGGTCGTTGGGCTCGTCGCTCTTGCGACCGTGTTCCAGTCCACCGATGTCGTGGACCTCTACTTCCAGGCGCAGGCTCACACTCGCCCTGCGGTGCTCGCCCGGACGTCGGCATTCGCCGTAGCGACCGCCGCCCGCATTGCATTGCTCGTCGCCGGTGCCGGTGTGACCGCATTCGCCGGCCTCGTGCTCGTCGAGGCCATCCTGACCGCCGGTGCTTTCGTCGGTGTGTACGCCGCGTCGACCGGCGCGGTCCGCGAATGGCGTGTGCGAATGAAGCAGGCCAGCCGCCTGCTTTCCGAAGGCTGGCCGCTGCTACTCTCGGGTATGGCCATCATGCTCTACATGCGCATCGATGTGCTGATGCTCGAGGCGATGGCCGGGTTGGACGCCGTTGGAATCTATGGCGCGGCAACGCGTGTGTCCGAAGCGTGGTACTTCGTGCCGACCGCCGTGGCCGCCGCAATGGCGCCGTCGATCACTGCTGCACATGGTCGTGACTCAGCCGCATACCTCGCGAGGGTTCGCTGGCTGCTCGCGATACTCACCGCCATGGCGCTCGCGGCCGCGATCACGCTTTCGGTATTCAGCACGCCGATCGTTCGAACGCTGTTCGGGCGTGAGTTCGCGGCGAGCGCACAAGTGCTGGCGGTTCACGCGTGGGCCGGCGTCTTTGTCGCGTTAGGTGTCGGCCAGGGTACCTGGACGGTCTGCGAAGGGCTCACGCGGCTCGCGCTCGTGCGGACGCTCGGCGGTGCCATTCTCAACATCGCGCTGAACTTTGTCCTCATTCCCCGCTTCGGCGTCGCGGGCCCGGCGTTCGCGACGGTCGTCTCGTACGCGGCGTCCGCCTACATCCTGAACGCGTTCGACCGTCGAACGCGCGTCATCTTTCGCATGCAAACCGAGGCCATGGTGCTTCGCCCCCTCTTCGCTTCGCGCGTGACAGCGGCCCGTGGCTAGCACCGTGACCGCTCCGCCTCGCCTTCACGCGCTCCGCCAGCGACTCGCGGGTCTCGTGCGAGATCCCTACGCGATTCGCTCGTACTCGCAGGAGGGCGAGGACCTCGTGCTGCGTCGCCTGTTCGAGGACCAGCATACGGGCTTCTTCGTCGACGTTGGCGCACATCACCCGCGACGCTTCTCGAACACGTACCTGTTCTATCTCGCAGGCTGGCGAGGGATCAACGTCGAACCGAACCCGGACCTAACGCCGCTCTTTGCACGAGAGCGCCCGCGTGACGTCACGCTCGAGCTCGGGGTTTCGGACGTGCCTGGCGTCATGACCTACTACCGCTTCAACGAAGGAGCACTCAACACGTTCGACCCTGAGGTCGCTCGCGAGCGCGACGGCCTACGCGGCTATCGCATCGTTGGTACGAGTCAACTTCGTGTCGTGCGTCTCGATCAGATTCTCGCCGAGCATCTGCCGCCCCACACCGATATCGACTTCCTCTCGGTGGACGTCGAAGGTCACGATGTTCAGGTGCTACGCTCGAATGATTGGCAGCAGTTCCGTCCCAGGGTCGTGCTGGCCGAAGCGTTAGGCTCGAGCCTGGCCGACGCCAGCTCCTCTCCGGTACACGCGCTGCTCGAGCGAGCGGGCTATGAGCTGTTCGCGAAGACAGTCAACACTGTCTTCTTTCGCGATGTTTCCGCCGCTCGCGTCTGAGAGCCACGACATGCCCACGGCTCTCGAGACACCCGTCGCGTTCCTCGTCTTCAACCGACCTGGCACCACCGCCCGCGTTTTCACGGAGATCGCCCAGGCCCGGCCGCGGCACCTTCTCATCGTCGCGGACGGCCCACGCGCCGACCGAGACGGCGAGGCCGAGCAGTGCGCCCAGGTGCGCGCCATCGTCGAGCGGGTAGACTGGCCCTGCGACGTGCGTACCAACTACAGCGAGTCGAACCTTGGTTGCCGAGCGCGCGTGTCGTCGGGACTCGACTGGGTGTTCGAGGAGGTGGAAGAGGCGATCATCCTCGAGGACGACTGCCTTCCGCATCCAACGTTCTTCCGTTACTGCGAGACACTACTGGACCGTTATCGCGACGACGAGCGCATAACGTGTATCAGCGGCGACGACTTCCAGCGACGGAATGGCGTGTCCTCGTCGAGCTACTACTACTCGCGGTTCGTGCACATCTGGGGGTGGGCAACCTGGCGACGCGCGTGGCGGCATTACGACGTCGCGATGCGCGGGTGGCCAGCCGCTCGAGACGCTGGACTCCTGGACTCGGTATGGGGTGCGGATCGCGCTGCAGTCGCACATTGGCGAGCGATTTTCGACGCGGTGCACGCCGGACGCGTGGACACCTGGGACTATCAGTGGGTGTTCACATGCTGGCAGCAGGGCGGCCTAACGGTTCTGCCATGCGGCAACCTGGTCTCCAACCTGGGCTTCGGGACCGATGCGACGCATACCACCGGCGCGAGCCCGCTCGCGGAGCTTCCCGTCCGCGCGATGTCGTTCCCGCTTCGTGCGCCACCGTTCGTGCGGGCAGACTACTTCGCCGATCAGTTCACCCAGCACCATGTCGTCTCGGATGGACGAGCGGTTCCTCGTCTCAAGCAGTGGCTCCATCACACCATGAAGCAGATACACGCATGACGTTGTTCTCACAGCTGCTGCGCGTCGCGCTTCCGCTTTACGCTCGCCGCCAACACGCGCGGCTCGACTACCGTGACGACACGATCGCGGTGGTTCGCGACGGACGGAGCGTCGTCATTCCGCAGCGACACGCGGTATACGCTCCCGATCTGATCGCGAACTTCGACGCCTACTGGAACTCCGTTCGCGACGAGAACGGAACGATCGACTTCTCGTCGCCGCGACTGTTTCAGTACCGCGACTCGGGACTCGAGTTCTGGCTTCCGTCCTTCCCGGAGGAGTCGTCGGCGCTCGCGAGCTATTTTCGCGACGGGTATCCACACGAGGGTGACGTCGTGTTCGACGTCGGCGCCCACTGTGGAGTCTCGGCCTATCATTTCTCGAAGCGCGTTGGCCCTGCTGGACACGTGTACGCGTTCGAGCCGGATCCCGGCTCCTTCGACTACCTGCAGCGCAACATCGCGCTGCACAACCTAACGAACGTGACGGCCGTTCCGATGGCGGTCGCGGGGCGGTCCGGGCGACGATCGTTCAATTCCGACTCGTCACAGGGTGCCGCGTTCAGCGATCTCGTGTTCCGCGGCGGGAGCTCGCCAACACGCGTCGTCGAGGCACTATCGCTCGCGGATGCGTGTACGCATGTCGGCACCGAGCCGGCGTTCGTGAAGCTCGACGTCGAGGGTGCGGAGATCGAAGTCATCCAGGGTGCCGTCGATTTTCTACGCACGCGCAATATTCGCTTCGCGCTCGACACGAGCCACGCCGCGCGCGGTGTCCTCGCGCATCTGCGACGGGAAACGACAGCGGTCGCAGTCGAGCAGGCATTCGCCGTTGCTGGCTACCATGCAACGTCAGAAGGTGGAACCACGTGGGCGTTCCGACGGTAGGCGCCCGGCAATCGGGCCGAGCGGCGAGTCCTGACGGGCCGCTTCGGGTTGGTATCGACGCGCGGCGCGTGCGTGAAGGATTCGCCGGCGGCGTGGAACAGGTGGTCATCGGGCTCGCATACGGGCTCTCGTCGCTCGATGATGGCGACGAGGAGTATTTCTTCCTCACCGCTCCGTCAGATCCCCACTGGATTGCGCCATATCTCTCGGGGAGATGTCAGGTGTTGCCGGTAAGTGAGGCGCACGATCTTCCGAGATGGCGGCAGCGACTCTCAAACGTGACGCCGCTACGCATGGCGTGGGAGATGATCAGTCCGATCATTGGCCCTGGCACAATCCCGATCGCACGCTCTGATGGCACGATCGAGAGAGCCGCTCTCGACGTCATGCACTTCACGCAACAGGGGGCGTTCCTCACGAACGTGCCGAACATCTATATGCCGTGGGACCTGCAACATCGCCATCTGCCGCAGTATTTCAGCCGGCGAACGCGACTCGCGCGCGATGTCACGTACCGGACGTTCTGCGCGCGGGCGGACGCGGTGGCGGTCACGACCCACTGGGGACGTCGAGATCTCATCGACGCGTACGAGCTGCCTGACGAGCGCGTGTGCGTGGTACCCGGGGCGTCCGTTTTGTCTGCCTACGCGGCTCCGAGCGCCGACGACTTTTCGCGCGTTAGGCGCGAGTACGGTCTCCCCGAAACGTTCATCCTGTTCCCCGCGCAGACGTTCCCCCACAAGAACCATCTCGTGCTACTGGAGGCCCTGGCCGTCGTGCGAGACCGGCACGGTGTTCGAGTCCCGCTGGTGACGACTGGATTTCAGAACGACTTCTTCCCCCAGATCTGCGCCCACGCCGATTCGCTGGGGCTTCGCAGTCAGACACACTTCCTTGGCTTCGTGCCGCCGGGTGATCTGCGTGCTCTCTACCAATCCGCGCGATGCCTGGTGTTTCCAAGTGCGTTCGAAGGCTGGGGCCTCCCGGTAGTCGAAGCGTTCGCGGAAGGAGTTCCAGTGGCGTGCTCGGACGCCACGACGTTACCGGAGGTGGCGGCAGGCGCCGCCCTGCTCTTTCCGCCTGACGACGTGGCCGCCGTGGCTGATTCGGTCATTCGGTTGTGGACGGACGCAGCGCTACGCGAAAAACTGGCGCGCAAAGGCCGCGAGCGGGCAAGCGAGCTGTCCTGGACCCACACCGCCAGAATATTCCGCGCCCACTACCGACGGATTGCCGGCCGGGCGCTCGGCGATACCGACGAGACGCTCGTGGCCGAGAGCTTTGGACGTCCGGGCGTCGTTTCAGCCTAACGGCTGGCCCGTAATGCGCTGAAAGTCCTGCGGAACGAGTGAGGCTCGGCGCCGTATGCGATTGAGCACGCGACTGACCGACGATCGAGAGAGGAGCCGAAACGCCGCTGGCGAAACGGTCTTTCGCGTGAACAGATGGAGCGACCCGTTCGATAGGACACGGCAACCGAGCTGCGACGCGATGCGTTGCAGCGATTGCGGTGAGTAGATCGAGATATGCTGGCCTCCCGACGGGACATAGTACCACCATTCGCCCGGTCGAGGATTGTTCAACGGCAGCAGCTCCGTGGTACACAGGAGCGAGCCGACGCCGCGATCGAACATCGAGCGGATCTCACTCACCGGGTCGACGAGGTGCTCAAGGACCTCGAACGCCGTCACGAGCTCGAACGCGTTGTCGTTAGGTAACGCGTCGAAGCCCATGCTCAGAAGATTCGTGGCGTAACGGTCGTGCCAGCGAAAATCAAATCCGCGGTCACGCATCAACCGCACGAACAGGCCGTACCCGCCGCCATAGTCGAGGAACGACGCGTCCGGATCGAAGAACTGTTGGATCAATGTCTGCGTGAGCCCGGCGAGTCGAAGATTGCGCTCGACAGCCCCGACGTCCGCCGCTATCAGCGCCGTCGAATACGCCTCGGCCAGCCAGTACGGCTGCTCGGTCTGAACAAAGCGACACTGCGGACACTGGAAGTACCGCACGTCGAATCGATCGAGAACCTTGGCGACCCCGAACTCCGCGCTCTGCTGGCCACATATCTTGCAACGCGCGGCATGCGATGCCGACGCGCTGCTGCTCGCCATGTCGGGCCTAACGGCTGTCGTCTGGGTCATTCGTCAGGTCAGCCGAATTCCGTCCAGCACATCCACCGGACGCGTCGGAAGCCATAGAACGGCGCGAGCAGTAGAATAACGGAGCACTGATATGGATAGTAGAACAGCCCGAACAACGCGCCGCGCCGTCGACGTCGGATGCGCTCGAGCGGGTACCGCAGCATCCGATGCCAGAACGTCAGCGGCACGCGTTCCTTAACATATCGTTTGTAGATCGTCTCGAACTCCCTCGTGATCTTGATCCCGCCCGCCGTGGTCTTGTTCGTTTCGCTGAAGCGCATCTCGGCGAGGACGTCCGGGATCACGTGCCAGCGCGCACCGGACTTCGTGAAGTAATTCCAGAGGTCGAAGTCCATCATGTAGTTCAGCGACTCGTCGAGCGGCGGGCGCCGATCGAGCAATGACGCGCGATAGAAGCAGGCCTGCTGCGGAATCTGGTTCATGCACGGCAGCAGCTCGACACTCATCGCCGAGGGCACCTCGACACGGTTCGCGCGCTGATCGGGATACACGAACGCGCATGACCCGAGTACCACGTCCGCGTGCGGGTTTTCCGCGAACGTGCGTCCGACTTTGAGAAGCGCGCCGGGCAGCAAGACATCGTCGCTGCACAACCAGTTCACGATTTGGCCGGTTGCCCGCGCGAATCCTTTGTTGATCGCATGCGTCTGTCCGCGATCCTTCTCGCTCACCCACCACGCTATCTCCGACTCGTAGCGGCGAATGATGTCGACACTGTTGTCAGTGGACCCGCCGTCGACGACCAGGATCTCGAGGTTCGGATACTTCTGATCGATGAGGCTCTGGAGCGTTGCTTCGATCGTCGCTCCGCCATTGTAGTTCGGAACGATGATCGAGATCGACGGGAGCTCGCCGGGTGTCATGACGGCAACCCGCTGAGGCGGAATCCGCGGATGCGGCCGGCCCATGTTGCCCAGTGAAAGCGCACTTCGTTGCCAGCGAGTTTGAGTGCGGCCAGGGCCATGCGGCCTAACGGGACGCCAAAGAACAGCGCGCGCCACCAGATCGGCATGGGGTGCTCGCGAAGCTGTTTCCCGTCACCGAGCGCATAACTATAGCTCTTCGAGCGACTCGACTCGTCGAACGAACGAAAGATCGGCGGGTGGTGAATGCGGACGTCCCGATCGTACCTAACGTGAAAGCCACGCTCGATGGCACGGAGCATGAGGTCGTTGTCTTCCCCTCCGGCCCACGGTGTGCCAGCGCCCCCGCCGCGGGCTTCGTCGAAGCCGCCGATGTCGCGGAGCACTCGCGACCGAAAGACGAGCGCGAAGCACACCGCTCGGCGCCAGCAGATTGCCTTGGTCGCGCGGCCGGATCGGTCGGTCCACGGAAGCAGTGGACGATTGGACTCATCGACGGCCTCACCGATGATCGCGTCGCAATCGGGATGCGCAGTGAGGAGATCGTTCACCTGGTCCAGGAACGTTGACGGGTACCAGCAGTCGTCGTCGGGAAAGCAAATCACGTCGCCCGTGGCTGCTCGGATGCCAAGGTTGCGCGCGCGCGATGCTCCGGATTCGGCAGTCGTCAGACACCGAATCTCGAATGCGTCGGCATAGTCCGCTATGATCGGCGAGAGCCGGGCATCGCGATTCTGATCGACGACGATCACATCGAAGTCGCGATGCGTTTGTGCCTCGAGCGACTGGAGGAGTCGCCGGAATTCCACGGTTCGTCCAACCGTGGCGATGACCAGCGAGATCCGCATCGTGCCTTATCGCTCGCCCACCACCCGTAAGGACGACGGCGCCTGCTTTCCGGCAGCGTTAGGCCCATCGAGCCCGCGCTCCGCAATGAGCTGGTGGAGGAATCCCGGCCGCGCGTATGGATTGTCGAACGACGCGATCGTGATGGGCTCATCCCGTCGAACAGCTTCCACGAGCGGGTCGCCTGTGATCAGCTCCCGACACGACAGTTGCCCCTTCTGCAATGGAATCGCGAGGTAATAGTCATCGTCGGTCAACACGTGTCCTGCGGGCAGATCGCGTTTGGCGTACACCCCACGCACAAGGCTGTCGAGATAGGCGGTCTCCCGTCGCGGAAGCCGTCGGCGCTCGGTGCCTGACCCGCCGCACATCTCCTTCGCCTTGTGAAACGCCTGGAACCATTCCACCACTTGCTCGGGCGTGGAGCAGTAGGGCGTGATGGGATGGTCGGGCGTATCGATATCGATGTGTCGCTCGAATGTCCGCGCACCCTTGGCATACGCCATCATGATCGACGATCGCCAGTCGCAGTACTCGTGCGTCGAGAACCCGATTGTCACATCGGGATACCGATGGCGAAGGTAGTCGATCTGATTGAGCTCGAGATCCGCGTCCTCGCTCGGATAGAGCGACACGCAGTGATTGATGGCGAGTGGGATCCGTCGATTGTCGAAGAACGTGACCATCGCGTCCATGCTGCGCACCGACGCGCCACCGGTGGACACGATCACGGGACGACGTGCTTTCGCAATGCGCTCGAGCAGCGGCCAGTCGGTGATGTCGGAGCTCGCGATCTTGATGATCTCGATGCCGAGGTCCTCGCACAGGTCGACGGAGGCCTCGTCGAACGGCGTGGCCATGCGGATGCAGTTGTTTCGCCGGATCGACTCGACGAGCGCCGCGTTCTCGTCCCGCGTTAGGCGCGTGTCGAGCGTCTTCTTGACGTACCGGATGTCACTGCGCGTACGAAAATCCGCGTGCACGAAGTTGTCGACGTCGCGGAACTGCAGCTTGATCGCGGCGCGAACATCGTTGTAGCGGACGACGGTCGAGAATTCCTTCACGATGCGAAGACCGCGATTCACATCGCCCCAGTGATTGTTGGCGAGCTCGAGAACAAACAGCTCGTCGAAGATGTCACGATTGATCACGGGTCGCTCTCTACGACAGGGACCAACATGTTGTCGAGCAACTCTTCCCGTGGCAGGAACGGGGCCATGTCCTCGAGCGGCGCGGTCACCATCCGACCGTCGGGTAGTCGCTTCGATGAAACCTTGGGAGCGAATGGCTGAGCCAGATCGAGCACGATCTCGCAGATGGCCGGACCCTGACTGGCAAGCGTCGCGCAGATCGTCGCCGGCAATGCGGTGTGATCCGAGCACCGGAAGAACTGTATGTCGAACCCGTGCGCGACGCGCTCGAAGCTCGGAAACGTCACGCCACTTTCCGGTCCCGATCCGACGTCGTTCCCGGGAAAGAAGTTGCGTTGCGTCTGCCGGATCGAGTGATACCCGTCGTTGTTCAGCAGAAAGATCTTGATTGGCAGATCGTAGCCGCGAATAGTCTGGAGCTCTTGGAGGTTCAGCATGATGCTGCCGTCGCCAGTCACGCAGACAACCCGCTTGCGTGCAGCTCCCACACATGCGCCAATCGCGGCGGGGAGATCGAACCCCATCGGCGCGGAGCCGGAATCCGAAAAGAGTCGTTGGCCGCTTCTCAGTTTGGCGGCCTGGAACGTCGTTATGCAGGCCGTGCCGTCCCCGGTAACCACGATGTCGCTCGGACTCAACTCATCGAAGAGTGCGTCGGCAAAGCAGTACGGATTGACACCGGATTTCCCGTTCCAGTATTCCTCGAGCACGACCGGGTAGCGACGACGACGCTCGGCGCACCAGTCAACCCACGCGCAAAGCTCCTCTGACGGTTTCGGGAGCTCGCACGCGGCGAGCCGCTGCACCAGATCCGCTACGTCGGCGCGAATGGCGAGGTCTGGCTTGACGGTTGGCTTCGCAAGCTCAGCCGCGTCGATGTCCACGATGATCTTGTACGCCGAGCGAGCAAAATGCTGCCAGGCGTAGCTCACCTGCCGAATGTTGAGTCGGCAGCCAAGGACGAGCAGCACATCTGAATTCTGAACCGCGAACTTTCCAGCACAGTGGGATCCGAAGCTTGGAATTCACGTGACTTGAAGTCGCGGC